>Ga0209395_1002334_pt1 | contig 25053 bp, 22 predicted proteins | sample GOMGulsemesocosm_3_FD_184635 | JGI IMG/M metagenome (GOLD analysis project Ga0209395, IMG submission 184635) | Methane-oxidizing microbial communities from mesocosms in the Gulf of Mexico - GOM9D Gulf of Mexico (SPAdes) (version 2) | ecosystem: Environmental > Aquatic > Marine > Cold seeps... | reverse complement strand
GCGTTTATTTCAAATGAAATTAACAAACAGCAAATTCAAACGTTGTCTCGTCCTAAAAACTTTAAAATGATGTACAGCATTTATCATCCTATTTTATTAATGACAAGCCGTCAGTGTTTCTTCCAGCAAAGTGTTGGCTGTGAAAAACCACGCATCGACAACGGTTGTATGCTTTCATGTGACAAGTCCACCACCATTACCAACTTGAAAGGTGACAACTTTGCCATTGACAAACAACTGGCTGGTTACCCGAGTATTTATAATCAAGATCAGTTTATGAATATGCAAATTATTGATGATTTAAGCCATATGTTTGACAGCTTTATGATTGATTTAACCAACATTGGTGCTGGCGACAAAGAGTCTCCAGACAAGGCTGTGTTAGTTGCCCAGTTTGAGCAACTGTTAGCCGGACAATCAAAGGTAACAACATCTTTGCATTCAATGGTGCCAGCCTCAACGAATGAGCAATACCATAACGGTTTATAAATAGGCGATATAGTTAATGTACTTGGCAGTTATTAGTGCTCTATAGAAGCTAATAACTGTCAAAATTGTTCCCTCCTTAGACGCTCTCTGTCATATGACCTTACATTTAATTTAATACCTCCTCGCCTATATTTTCGGTATCCCTTGCATACTTGATGCTTACATATTAATTTATATCAAATTTTTGGCGTCATTCATCAACACGGTTATATTACATCACCATGAAAAAATCATTCAAAATAGAAGCTCTTATTCCTTTATCGGCATTTTTAATCAGCTTGTGCGCCATTGCTATTTCAGTACTCGAAGTACGAGTGATGAATGAGCAAAAAGAAGCCTCTGTGTGGCCGCGCATTTTCACAGGAAGAAATATCGAACCAGATGTTTATAGAGTGATGGTTAAAAATTCAGGCGTTGGTCCTGCTCAAATCAAATACTTAGAGGTACGAGTCAACGGCGAAATAATGAAAACCTGGTCTGATGTTTATCGATACAAAAAGTCAGCTGAAAAGTCCGCTGAAAAGTCCGCTGAAAAGTCCGCTGAAAAGTCCGCTGAAGAGTCCGCTGAAGAAGTAGGGTTAGATCAAAGCATTTTAACAAATACTGTTATTTTACCCGGTGAGGTTATTTACGCTTTTGTGGTGAAGGATAAGGTTGCAGAAGAGTTTAGTAATCGTAAGAAACATATCAAACTCAAATTGTGCTATTGCTCAATTTATGAAAAGTGTTGGATTATTGATGAATCATTAAAACGGACTGCAGGTCTTGCCATATCCCGCCAAGTAGAAGCCTGTGAAATTGATCCTACACTCCAATTTTTAAACTAATCCGTTCTCTATAATTAATAAGGAATACCATGCTTAAACTAAAAATAATAATTGTGCTGATGTCTGCAATGTTCTCAGGAACAATTTTCGCCAGTGACCGCGATGATGTCATCAAAGTGGTAGATTTGTTTTATCAGGGTGATCATGAGGGCAGCGCTCATTTTCGAAAGCTGTCTTTACATCCTCAGGGTGCTTATCGCTACATCAATTCAAAGGGTGAATACAAAGAATATTCTTTCACCTTTAAAGACGGCAATGCTGATAAGTCTTATCAGGAGGAGTTATTGAGCATCGATATTCATGAAAAAGTGGCACTGGTGAAACTAAGACTCGCCTTTCATAAAAAAGATGAAGTTGAATATAAACTAATGACGCTACATAAAACGTCAAAAGGTTGGTTAATCACGGGGATTTCGTGGGGCATGGGCATTACAATTAACTAATAGCGATGGGCCTATAAATAGTCTATAACCTTGTTATTATCACCAATAACAAGGTTTATTTATCATTAAACCCAACATCAATCGCCACAGTCAGTCTTATTTTTACAACTTTTCTAACGACTCAATAAAAAAACTGATAGAAATAATGGCAAAACCTATGTTTGTAAATACGGTTCAAGGTTCCAATTTGTTTGGTGAATAGTTCATTTATAACGCGATTAGTTCATGATGTCTTTTAAATACTCTCAATATTACTCATTATTACTCATTATAATGATTCAAACCATTGATACGCCGCTTTATTTTTAGACTTGTTTGCTAAATATAAACCTAACGCCTTGAGCTGTTGACTGTTTTTGTGACGCTTTATAAAACGTTTTATGGTCGTTAATGCCAGGTTTGTTTTATTGTCACCATCAAGTGCCAATGCATATGCGTAAATATATTGACTATTGCTAGGCATTAACACAGTGGCTGACTCGAAGTAATCAATTGCCTTGGCATGTTCAAGCTGCCTAATAAGATATAACCCATATGCGTAGTTAAGGGGCGCTGATTTTGGTAATTTCACCAAGGCTTGATTAAGGGTTTCTAGTTCAAGCTTTGGTATCCGTTTTGTACGATAAAACTCAGCTAAATTAAGGTAAGCGGCATCAAAATAGGGATCGATTGCAATAGCCCCTTTAAACGATGTTTCGGCTTTATCCCATTTCCCTCTTTTAACGTCGAGCAGGCCTTGGTTCAATCGCCCTTCCCCTCGCCAGCTATTATTTAGATTCGCTAGATTTAGCTGCTTAAACGCTTTATTAAAACTTGCCGCCGAGTTTTTTGATAGGGGCACATTAATTAAATGTCTAGCCGCTTCTATTCTCACCGAGCTTAATTTGTCATCTAACAAGGGAGTCACTAAAGCGATACGCTCTGGTTTAGAGAGCAAGCCTGAAACCATAACAGCTGACAATCGTAATAACCCCTCTTGATGATTAAGGTACGGCGTTAAAAGCGTCTCTGAAATAGACTGCATAGACACACCAAGTTGGCTTATTGCTGTGGCCCTAGTGATTACAGCAAGTTGTGTGTCATCGATAATAGCTAGATGTTGCGCTTTAGTGATCCTTTGCCCTTGTCGTAATTTATAGGCATTAATGCGCGTGACTGCCAGCTCTTTAGGTGCCCCATGTGATATCGCTAGTTGCTGCTGCGCCCAGTCATTATCTTTGTCTTGATGACAAGCTAAGCAAGCGTTTGGTGTGCCGAACGCTTTAGATATATCGGGCCGTGGTATTTTAAAGCTATGATCACGGCGCTTATCCACTCCCATGAACGTTTTTTGCGGCATATGACAATTCACGCACTGCGCCCCATCGCTATCCAAGGGGTGCTGATGGTGCTCTTTCACGTTATACACTTCACTGCCATGACAATTAAGGCATAACGCATTGCCCTGTTGTTTTAATTTCATGGTGTGCTTGTCATGACAATCTAGACAATTAACACCGGCTTTAAACATTTTACTTTGCAAGAAAGAGCCGTAAACATAGACTTCTTCGTTAATTTGACCGTCTGCGTAATACGATGGGGCCGTTAATAGCTGAGGTATAAACTGATCTAAAAACGCTTTATTATGCTTTACCCCGTCATTTAACGATGTACGCAGTGAATGACATGCAAAACAGGTATCCATAAACTGATTATCGCGCTTTGGCCCATGCCAACTGGCAGTTTTTTGATGTGCTTGGCGCAGCCAGTACCCCGTATTTTTTGGTGTTTTATCAGTTTTTATAGCTGAAGACTGTTGCTGTTGCTGTTGCTGTTGCTGTTGCTGTTGCTGTTGCTGTTGCTGTTGCTGTTGCTTAGTGTGAGCAGACATATCGCCGTGGCAAGACAAACATCCCACATTAATATTGTCCCATTGACTGTTAAATTGATTTTTATCGCTGTCATACTTTCGCTCGAGGCCGTCAGAATGACAATCGGCGCACATGCCATTCCAATTTTGCAAGGGTTGACGCCAATGCAACCGATCTTGTGGACTAATTTCTTCATGACTATAAAGGTGAAACCACCGTTGCCCCCCTTCTATTTCAGCGCGAGTGTCCCATGAGAAAGGTAATACTTGTAGCGCACCAGGGCTTTCCTCAACAAGAAACTGCTGTAAGGGATAATGACCAAAGGTGTATTTTATCGGGTAAGTTTTACCTTTACCGTTATATGACACTGTGACTTTATGGCGGTCATTTTCAATAAAGAACCTTGCCTGCTGCCCATAGTGTTTAACGGTCTGATTATTGAAATTAGCGGTGATTGAGTTGGCGTCAGCTATGGCCATCGCTTTAGCGTGATCTGAGTGCTGCCATGCTTGTGCGGCGTTAGTGTGACACGAAATACAAGCGGCATTTGAGTGTGCGTTTGTTTTTTCAAAGCTGGTAGTATGTTCATTGGCAGTATTATTAAAGGCTAATGATGAGAAACTACTAAGCAGTAACAACAAAAAAGAGAAACGTACCATCAAAAAACCTTCTTATCTCAAGGGAAACCACGGATAGCTGAATTTCACATTAAATCCAATTACATCCAATAGTTTACAACATAAATTGAGCAAGTATGGTGGGATAATGATGCTTCTTTTTTTGTATGGCTAAATTGATTTTATCAATGATCTTGCTAGGCACCGATTTTCGACTAAACATCAGCGCAACCTCGTTTTTATAAACGACATAAGGGTGCAATTCAATATTCTTAATATCATGCTGGTGCAGGTAATATAGTCCCGATAATTCATCTTCAATAGCAAAATCAACACGGTCAAGGCCCAATAGTCTTATGCGCTGTCTGAGCGTTGAGACGCGCGTGATTTTTGAATGATCATTAATAACTTTTTGATTATAATTGCCAATATAACCACCTCGATTAGACACCCCCATTAATCCAGAATTTACTAAATCGACCAAAGTTTTATTGGTGAGATGCTGATGTTGTGATTTTTTCCAAAAAATCCTAACACGCTCATCACGATAAGGCAGGGAAAACGCTGCATACTCGGCTCGCTTCTCGCTATAACTAGCGCTATAAAGAAAGTCTATATTTCCATTTTGGATTTCTAACTGAGCTCTTTCACTTGACGGCATTTTAACTATGCCTAGACAAATATCAGCTTCATTGAGTACTTGTCTAATGAATTCAATATCAGCACCTGTGGATTTCCCCTTCTCCTCCATATAATAAGGCGGCCATGTTTCAAGGCCTAACCCTAAAGTTAGCGTTGTTTCACACGCTAAACAGCGCAGCGAACAACACAGAAAAATTAATGGAAAAAACAGAATCTTCATCACTTATATACCTCAAGTTACTAAAGTTAACCCTATCGTATATCCGCAATAGCAACAACTATTGTCCTTGATTAAATAGATTACTCAGACATATAAAATGAACACACATTCATATGTCAGCTGAGTGAAAAAACGCACCAAAACCCGCTAAACACCAGTTAGTTAAGGATTTTTATTGCATGTATGCGATAAACCCAACCAACAACTGTACGTTATAACGACAATTTGTGTGCATTTTACAAACAAGATTAACTAGCAACTATTTTGATATGGCTTATGCATCAATAGTCGATTAAGAGCTTTAACCCCCTTTCATCATCGAGGCCATGAGAGGTGTCGCTAATAATTGACTAAACACACGCCACAACTCCTGATGAGAGTCGTTGTTCACTTGTGTGCTCAAATACTGTTTTACCAAGTCTTGGCCATAATTGTAAGTTACTACATAAGCCCGATTATGCTTTATAAACCCAAGACGCTGCTTAGCACGTTCAGGGCTATTTAAGGCATATTTAATCAATAATTCGATGGCTTGTTTTTCATTAATATCACCATCTAAATATTGTTTAGCTACCATGTTATCGGCATAAGACAAGCGATGTAATACTTTTTGAATCGCATAATATTGCGAGACATCATCTGGATTTAAGCCCGCTAATGGAAACAATGTTTGTCGTTCAAAATCAAGACGCTCTTGCCACGGAAAAGCCACCTCAATCCCGTAATTAGCACTGCCCTCTGCCAGTAATGATATAGGGCTATAAAGGTTATAAATACTGTATTCCATCCAGCCAAGTTCATTGACTAAATGACGCTCTATTTGTGCATTAAACACATGATGCCCCGGATAGCCTTCATGCGCAGCTAAATCAATAACACGCTCTATTTGTATCGGATAATCTGTATTGAGTTCAATGAGGCTGTAACTATTGCCCTTGTACCAGTTGTAAGCACTCCAAATTTGATTGTTGGTCAGCTCAACTTTGAAGTTTTCATGTTCAGGTAAATCGATATGCTTTAAGGTGCGCCTACGCGACTCTTCGATAGCGGCATCAAATACATGGGTTAGTTTATCTGTCGGAACCACAAATTGTTCACGGTATTTTGCTAAACGATCTGGCAATGGTTCATGCCCGGGTACAAGTAACTCAAGTTCATTTAAGATCTCGTCAAAATGGGCACTGTCATAATGGGGCACTTTGGCATCATATAATTGACTGCATTCCTCATCAAAACTCAGCAACTTGCCTTGCAATCGATTGATGTAGACCCGTGATGATTTAACTTGAATTAATAAAAACGTGACCCTATGTTTAAGTGCTGCTGATGTTTGTGTTGGCAACGCTTCAATAGCATCTGCTAATGCTTGAGTTTGCTCTAATAGCGAGTCTAGTGGTACAGCGTCAGATTTTGGTTGCCACGCCTTGGGGCCGTAATAAGCATCCACATAGTAAGGACAATGCTGACCAATTTTCAAGGACAGTTTTACATAGCGTTCGGCAAGTAAATTAATGGCAGGAGTCGTGTTTGGCGCAGTCATAAAAAAGCCTCATTAAACGTATTAAGGTGTCAATGAGGCGTATTCTAACCAACTAAAAAGTTGGATACAATATTCAATTATAGTTTAGCTTGTCGCGCCACATAGTTCATCGCGCCAACAATAGCAGCGACTTGTGCATCTACGCAGTTTTGCTCATTAGACAATGGGCTATCAGGGTATACTTCTGTCGTTGTGCAATATTCACGATTACTAAAACCAGCACACAAGCCAAGTTCAGTGGTGGCATAATTTATCACCCCAAATTGGGTTTGTTTGACGCCAATTAAACGGCCGTCATCATCGGTTGGCGCAATGTGCGTTACTTTTTCAACATGCTCGATCACGCAGCGCTGAAAATCATCATGAGGCTTGATAGTATCGCCTACAAGATAAAAACCGTCTGGAATATTCCAGTTGTCATGAGTCTCTGCGTCACGCGCTGCTAATGCGGGTCTAAATTCACTGTTGTCAGTGTCTGTTGTTTCATGCAAGTCCACATGAACATCCACTTTGATAGCAAGTGATTGAACAAAATTCATTAACGCCGCAGATTCGGGTGCTGGGCTATTTTCATAAAATGAGCGGTTAGGATCGATGGCCAAAGGATTCCAGCGATTAATTGTTTCATAACCCCAAGGACTCACACAAAATGCCACCAAAATATTGAAGTCTTTATCATAACTAGCCGCTTCTTTTTCAACAAACGCTAGTGCACCATGAACGCCACTTGTTTCATAACCATGCACACCACCAGTGACTAGCACTGTGGATTTTTCAGAACTCCAATTTTTACTTTTAAACGCCAATAACGGATAGTCGCTCGCGCCGTTGATCACGTCTTTATAAGCCAATTCATTATATTGAATAAGATCTAACAACTCGCTTACGACTGGCAGTGCGGCAATACCTTGGGCTTTTTCGACCACTTGTTCTACATAGCTACGCTTAATTGATTGGGCGTTTAACCATTGTGTTTTTTCGCTATCTGTCCACGGTTGACCAGGGATACCTATTGCATATGCTTCGTTATTATTCATTATTTAAACCTTGTTGTTGCGCCAAACTCACCAATTATTTGCATCTTATTTGAATGCAAATTTAATGTCGGCAAGCATAAACCTCACTTAATTAACTAGCAAGTTAATGCGGGGAATTATAATCGTTTATTTTTAATATATTGATGGAAAATACGACACATTTCGCTTTATAATGCCCACGCAACATTTGACGCTTACTAAGGCGTCGTTTTGCAGTAATTTATACTAATCGGTAATGCCTCTAGGCCGGTTGGTAAACTTTTGAGGTAGTTATGGAGATACAAAATGGAATGGTATATTAGCGTACTAAAAGATTATGCAACATTTTCTGGCCGCGCACGTCGCAAAGAATATTGGATGTTTATCCTATTTAACATCATTGTTTCAATCGTTATTAATGTTGTTGGCGCCGTTATTGGTTTTGAAATGCTAGGCCTCATTTACAGCTTAGCCGTGATTGTGCCTAGTCTTGCCGTTGGTGCTCGCCGTTTGCATGACACTGGTCGTTCAGGTTGGTGGTTATTGATTGGTCTTATCCCTCTAATTGGCGCCATTGTACTTATCATCTTCTTTGTACAAGATAGCCACGAAGAAAATAATTATGGTGAAAACCCTAAATTAGCCGCAGCTTAATTTAGTAGTAAACTTTTAAAAAGGAGATAACCTAGCTGTTATCTCCTTTTTTTATCATTTAATTTTGCTTTTGATAAACGCAATGGTCTCATCTGACAAACAACTCTTTGACACGTAATTCACACCCTTTTTATGGGTGAGCAACAACCCTGCTTCGCTCTCTTTAAGCCTAATGACATCGTCAAATAATAGTACACTATTGACATGGAAAGATTCGGTGGTCACACCCTTATTATCAATCAGCAGTTTCACCTCATGATTGTAGGCTTTACTTAGCATTTGGCGCCATAACCACCATGTTCTTTTATAAAACACACCAAGGGCTTCAACAGCGGCTAAAACAACCACAAAAAATGCCGCGTAATGATTAGTGCCCACAACAAAGAGTAACAACAAGCCAACAATGGCTAAAATGGCCGCCTTGCGATATTTTTCAGTGAAGGACTTGCTAACAACTGATTCATCAAAACATTCGCCGAAATGCGCTTTATCTAGCATAAAAGACGTTTGATAGTTAAATGGGGGATTCATGAAGGTACTCACATTAAAATTTTCGCTAGTGTACCCCGTAATGCCCCTAATTTCATCATCAAAACACGTGTAACTTGGCAACACACATCATAGGATATCTGTTATGATCCGCCTCATTAATCATATTAGGACAATATCATGAAATTACTCGTGAGAAATCTAGCACCATCAACGTCGAAAGCGGCTCTTGAAAAGTTATTTGCACAGCACGGCACAATCCAGTCTTGTGCTTTAGTGTTAGATGAAGAGACAGGAAATTCGAAAGGTTTCGGTTTTGTAACCATGCAACACGTTGGCGAAGCTAAAACCGCCATGAAAGCCCTAAATGGCATGAAATTACATGGCTATCAAATCCGTGTTAAAAAGGCCGTCCCTAAAAAGGCTGATGATTCAGCGACGGCGTCAAGTGATAAAGTCGACGTTAAAAACGACTAATTCGATACGGTGTTACATTAATGGTTGGCGTTTCACCGGCCATTAATTGTGCGATTAGTTCACCACTAACTGCGCCCCACGTTAGCCCTAAATGCTGATGACCAAAATTAAAGTACACTGAACTATTATGTGGACTTCTATCAATGACCGGTAATGAATCAGGCATCGACGGTCGTCGTCCCATCCAACGTGCTTGCTCGCTCAATTGTTCAAGTGTCAACGCTGCCAATTCTGGACATTGCTCTTCACTGATCATCGCCTTGGCATGTGTTAACAACATATCACTACGTTGATAATTAGGCTTGCCATTAATTCCCCCAAATTCAACCGTACCCGCCAGTCTTAATCCGTCTTCCATAGGCGTCATAATGAATTTGCGATCGTCAGAAGCAATGGGACAGGTGAAGTTGACCTTAAAAGGTAACATCAAGTGATAACCACGCTCTGATTCAAGGGGCACGTTATAACCAAGATTTTTAGTTAAAGATTTACTAAATGCCCCGGCGCACACCACCACCTTATCAAAGGCTTTGTCTTGTTGTTCGGTGCTAATAATAGGCCGAGGATCATCAGTAATCACATTAACGTGCTCTGTGACTATTTGTCCCCCTAATTTAACAAATCCCTGTCCAACGGCTTCACACAGCGCTAATGGGTTAATGGTATGGCCCACATCGGTAAAAAATAGTGCGCCCTTAACATTATTTGATAATTGCGGCGCCATTATTTTTAACGCCTCTTGTTCTAGATACTCAATGCCAACACCACGTTCTTGATACATCGCCATCGTTTGCTTGATAAGAATTTCATCGATGTGTTCAAACGTTAATAATGATCCGTTACAGGTCATTAAATGCTGGCAACCCAATTCATCAACTAATGATTGCCAACTAGGGATCGCTTGCTTATTTAAGCGCTCAATCGCCTGACTGTTTTGCAAACGCGTGCTCTTGCCCATCTGAATCATAAAACGTATAAACCAGGGTAATACAGTGGGGAAATAACTGGTCTTAATACGAAACGGGCCTAGGGGATCCAATAACATTTTCGGTAACTGAGCTATTAACGAAGGATCTGCCAGTGAAAATATTTGCTCTGTTGCAAAATGCCCCGCATTACCAAATGAAGCCCCTTGGCCTAATCCATTAGGCTCAAAAACGGTCACACTATATCCTCGTTTTTGAAGTTGATAGGCGGTATTAATACCAATGACACCACCACCGATAACGGCCACGCTTTGCATTTTTTTCATTAACTGTGACTACCTTAAGATAAAACCTTGTTGAAAAATGTCTGCCGGATCTAGCATAAACTGATGAACACCTGTTATCCATGCGCGGCCATGAACTTGCGGGATAACCGCGTCATATTGATAAAATTTATCACTAGGCAGCGCCGCGACTTTCATTTGCCCATCAACAATACTCTCAATGGTTATTTGTTGATTATGTTCAACTTCACCTTTTGCATGCAATAAGGCAATACGACCAGCCACACCTGTACCTGTTGGACTACGGTCAACTTCACCTTCTGCAAAAATACACACGTGGCGAGAGTGCGAACTGCTGTTAGTGGTTTTGCTTGAATAAAACATGGTGCCGTATAAAAAGCCTAAATCAGGGTCACGAGGATGCGTTAACGTGTGCTTTTTCATAACGGCGTGTTTGATTTTTCGGCCTAACTCGATCAATTGATTGACATTATCCACGCCACAACTCACATCAATGGCGTCGGCGTCAACATAAGCATAATAAGCACCGCCAAAACCAATATCGTAATTAACCTTGCCAAAGCCTTCAATTGTTACCTCACAATCAAGCGCATGAGCATAAGATGGCACATTGTCAAACCACACACTGATAACACCTTGGGAGTCACGGTCGACCCACGCAGAAATAAGGCCAGCCGGGCTGTCTATTCTTATATTATGAGGAAAGGTTTGTGGCACTATATGTTCTAGTTGAACCATAACCTTACAAGTGGCTATGATGCCGTGACCACACATGCTGCTATAACCTTCATTGTGTAAGAACAGCACACCAAAATCACTATCATCATTAACTGGTTCAGTTATCAATACACCATACATATCCGCATGTCCGCGTGGTTCAAACATTAGGATTTGACGATAGTGGTCTAAATTATCCTGCAAGTAACGACGTTTTTCTAACATAGTTTCGCCACATACTTCAGGGTAACCACTGGTGATAATACGAAGAGGCTCACCTTCTGTATGTGCATCTATCGTATGGAACGTTGTTAAGCTTTCGATTTTGGTTAGATTAAAACTCATTAATTCGCCTGATTTTCAGTAAGTTAAAACATTTTTCAAGTTAATCTTATTTAACACTTGGCAAACATTCTGTATTGTATACAATATACCTAAATCGTGTGGCGGATACAATATTAGCTACACACAAATATTAAACTCAAGGGTTTATTTAATGAGTATTAATTGGAACGGTGTATTCCCAGCTACCTCAACACAATTTAACGATAAGTGAAGCACTGGCTAACCGTATTGATTTATCAAAATATAACGTAGATTAAGTAATAATTGCCTTGAATAAAGGATAAAACATTAGGATAGACTAATGAATACTCGATTTATTGCGTAAAAACATATTCCCGTCACCATTCAATCGATGGATAGCGGGAAACAGTAGCTGAGCTCGAGATAATCGGGCTCAGCTTTATTGTCTAGGAGCTTTGTCATGCGAAAAGGTACATTCTTTTGTGTAGACGCCCATACTTGTGGCAACCCCGTTCGTCTCGTTACCAGTGGTCATCCCAATTTAGTGGGTGAAACCATGAGTGAGAAACGCCAGGATTTTTTAATCAACCATGACTGGATCAGACAGTCTTTAATGTTTGAGCCTCGCGGCCATGACATGATGTCTGGATCTTTTTTATACCCTCCCTGTAGTGAAAATAGCGATGCAAGCATCTTGTTTATTGAGACAAGTGGCTGCCTGCCTATGTGTGGACATGGAACTATAGGGACAATTACAAGCGCAATTGAAAATGGGCTCATTGTTCCTAAGACCCCAGGAAAGTTAGTTATTGATGTTCCTGCAGGTCAATTAACCATTGAATATAAACAAACTGGTGCTAAAGTTGATTGGGTAAAAATCTATAATATTGCTAGTTACCTAGCTCATCAGGATAAAGTCATTGATGTGCCAGGACTAGGACAACTTATCGTAGATATTAGCTACGGTGGTAACTACTATTGTATCGTAGAGCCACAAGATAACTTCCCAGGCTTAGAACATTGGTCAGCCAGTGACATAATTCACTGGAGCCCAATTGTTCGTAAAGCCGCCAACGAACAGCTCAGTTGTGTTCATCCTGATGATGAAACGGTTTGTGGCATCAGCCACCTTCTTTGGACTGGTAACCCTACCAAAGAAAATAGTCATGGAGCCAATGCTGTTTTTTATGGTGACAAAGCTATAGACCGCTCCCCTTGTGGAACTGGTACTAGTGCTCGAATGGCGCAGCGTTTTGCTAAAGGGCAACTAAGCAATGGTGACATTTTTGTTCATGAAAGTTACATCGGCAGCCAATTTATTGGGCAAATAGAAAGTGTGACCACCGTAGGGGAATATCCTGCGATCATGCCGAGTATTCAAGGCTGGGCACAAGTTACTGGTTATAACCAAATTATTGTTGATGATGAAGACCCTTACGCCTTCGGATTCCAAGTTATTTAACAGATAAAGAGAGTAAAAAATGATTGAATTGACAGGTAAACATTTTATCAACGGCCAGTGGACAAATACAACTGCCGAAACTTTTTCAAGTGCGAACCCTAGTACTGATAGCAACAACCCGTGGACCTTTTTTGATGCAAGTGATGCAGATGCAGCCAGCGCTGTTGAAAGCGCACACGTTGCTTTTCGTCAATATCGCCGCACAAGCGCAAGTGAGCGCGCAGAACTTTTACAAGCGATTGCCACTGAGATTGAAAACTTAGGCGAGCAGTTAGTACACGCAGCAATGAGCGAAACAGCATTGCCACAAATGCGCATTGAAGGCGAACGAGGCCGTACTTGTGGTCAACTGCGCGCTTTTGCTAACAACTTATTGAACCCAATTAATCCAGTATTTATCGATCATGCACAGCCTGAACGTCAACCATTACCAAAAGGTGATAGTCGTTTGACCAATATCCCACTGGGACCGGTTGTTGTTTTTGGCGCCAGTAACTTCCCATTAGCCTTTTCAACGGCTGGCGGTGATACAGCATCAGCACTTGCAGCTGGCTGTAGTGTCATTATTAAAGGTCACCCTGCTCACCCAGCAACGACTGAATTAGTGGCTCACGCTATTGAGCGTGCTGTGGCTAAAACAAATATGCCAAGTGGTGTATTTAACATGGTTCAGTCAACAACAGCGAGCGTTGCACAAAAACTTGTTCAACATCCTCAAGTTAAAGCTGTTGGTTTTACTGGTTCACAAAAAGTTGGTGACATCCTTAATAAGTTAACTCAAGAACGTCCAACGCCAATCCCGTTCTTTGGCGAGCTGGGTAGTACTAACCCACAGTTTATCTTGCCTCAACTTCTAGCAAAAAATGCTGCTTCATTAGCGAATAATCAAGTTGCTTCAATGCTAATGGGTCATGGTCAATTTTGTACTTCACCAGGTATCGTGATTGTTGAGAAAACTGCTGGTATCGATACGTATTTAGAAACGATTGGACAAGCGGTTAGTGCTGCAGCTGCTGGTACTATGCTGACTAAGGGTATTGCAAAAACCTACGAAGCACAGTTAACAGCATTGACAGCTAACTCAGCATTAACATTAGTAGCACAAGGTGAACACGGTTCAAGCGAGTGTCAAACACCAGCCGCTATGTTAAGTGTGTCAGCAAGTGATTTCTTAGCTGATAAAGCCTTGCATGAAGAAATATTTGGCCCATGTGCCCTTGTTGTATTATGTGATAACGCTGAACAAGTTAACGATATTGCCTTGTCTTTAGTAGGACAATTAACAGCAAGCATCTTCGGTACTGACGATGATTTACTTAATGCAGTTGATCTCATTGATGACGTAGCACAAAGTGTTGGTCGTTTAATGTTTAATCAACTACCAACAGGTGTTGAAGTATGTCATTCAATGCAACACGGTGGTCCTTACCCAGCATCAACGGCTCCGCAAACAACTTCAGTTGGTAGCCAAGCTATTAATCGCTTCATGCGCCCTATTTGCTTGCAAAATATGCCTGTCGCTATTTTACCTGAAGAATTAAAAGATAACGCTAACCATCCACAAGTTGTTATTTAGGTTTATTTTCAGTTAATTGTGACGAAAATAAAGAAAAGAGGCTTAATTGCCTCTTTTCTTTATCATGTCCTTATATTTTGTAACAAAAAAGACTAGTATGAGGAATAATAATTCTAAAAATGTAATTTGCTGCCATTATCATGATTAATAAAACCCCTATCGTCCATAAAACGCGTACTCAAGTTGTTGTTGAAGTGCTACGCGAACGCATCTTATCTGGTGATATCGTAGCCGGAAAACCTTTACGCCAAAGTGCACTAGCTGCTGAACTCAATGTTAGTAGAATTCCAATTCGAGAAGCATTATTACAACTTGAAGCGGAAGGCTTAGTAAAATTTGAAGCGCATAAAGGGGCAACGGCGGCTCAATTATCTAGTTCGCAAGTTCGTGAGCTATTTGATTTACGTGCGTTAATTGAAACAGATCTACTGGCTAAATCCATTGTAAAAATGACAGATGATGATTTAATTAATGCCCGCGAAATGCTTAACCAATTAGAAAAATCGCTCCATCATGCGAACTCTAGCAACCTGTGGAGCGATTTGAATACTCAGTTTCATGCTAGTTTATATTTAGCGGCAAAGTGTCCTAACACTATGGAAATAGTGCAGAACTTAAACTCTAATTGTGATCGATATATCAGACTACATTTATTGCAACTGGGCGGCATCCCACGCGCTGAGCATCAACATCAAGAATTATTAAGGTATTGTGAAGCCCGCGACGTTGAAGGGGCATGTGCAGTACTACGTGATCATATTTTAGGGAGTGCACAAGATTTGATTGACCTTGTGGACGCCCATAATGAAAAGATTGGTAAATAACTTCACACCTGCATGAATAACTTGTAAACGGCTAGTGATTAATCACTGGCCGTTTTTATTAAGAAACAAACATCTCCCCTTCACCTTTTGCCCTAAACCATTTGGTAATAATCACCTTTTCACCTTCTTCTACCGGCATTCCATGGTGGATGGTGTGAGGATTCGGGTGTCCCAACTCATCAAGATTATTCCAGATAACTGCCTGCCCTGCTTTAGGGTAAAGTGTATGGCGCAAATCAACAAACCGAGTACCACCCCCTTTCGGTGTATTTTGTAAATAGATCATAAACGTCCACGTGCGTTGCCCTTCACGCTGCGCAAATTGTAAATACTCATTGCTATGGGGCTCAAAATAGTCGGTATGGGCTTTAAACTCTTGGCCAACGTCATAACGCTGCGCCTGAATACCCTCAGAATAACTTGGCATAATGCCTATAGAATCCGCTATTTTTTTATCGATTCCTTCAATAAAAGCATGCTTGATCAAAGACAAATCACAGGTAGAGCTAGTTCTAAAGGCATCATCTCCGTTTGATTGTGTTATTGTCGACGGTCGTAAATTATCCCTAATAATCGCCAATAATTGTTGGCATTCATTGGCCGATAAAAAATCATCCCACAAATAGAGCTGCATCAAGTCTGAATCAACGGCCTTAATGTTGCCAGCTGAGTTACCTTTAGTAATAGCAATCTTACTTAGGGCTAAATAATCCGCGCCATCATACCGGTCGGCAAGTTCCTGTGTCGGTACTTCTTTTTTCTTGGTGTAATTAAGGAAATGTTGCGGCGCGATAGCTTTGTCTATTTGTGACGAATTAAATCCTTCCTTACGTAAGATTTCACGTAACTCATTTTTATCACAGCCTCGCTGTAAATTATCATCGACCCAAGCATGCCATGAGGCATCAAGTACTTTCATCATAAGTTCTTATCCCAAATATTTATGTGTCGAGATTACCATCTAACCTAATGATATTTCAAGTTAATACCTATAAGCTAGGATATATCCCCCTCATGCCACGTTAGTCGTAGATAACAGCATTGAATTTTACGATATAGTCATTACCCTGCAATATTGCTTTAACATCAATAGGGTTAAAATTATGATGACATTATTTAGTTACTTAGAACCATCTTCGTTCTTGATAGGTTTGGCATTGGTGTCGTTTGCGCTATATCAATATATTCGGCGTACCCAAGATTACCAAAGTATCTGGCGAGTACTGCTTAATAAGCTTAAAGAAGGCTTTACGCTGGCTGAGTTTAAAATATACAGGTTAGGTATCGCTATCCTAATTTTTGGCTTAGTTATTCGCTTAGTTAACCAAATATTCTTTCCTGCACACTGGTAGATACTCCTTTGGTGTATCATAATTCAAGCTTGAAAGATTACTAGGGCGGAACCTAATAATTTATATGGCTTTATGGTTCTAATTTACGCTAGAATTATTTTAGTAGTTAATGATGATTTAGGGATGATATAGCAATGTTTAAGCGCGTGCACATCACCGGTTGTGTTTTATTCTTTATGTTTTTTAGCGCTGCCAGCACTCAGGCCAGAAATAAAAACGCGTCTGGCGATAAATTAACTGTGTACACAGAAGTCGACCTTATATCACAAAATAATCATCCAATGTTCGTTAATGGATTAAAAATTGTTAAACACTCGGGACTTTCTCACCAAGTGATTTCCATGCCCTGGAATAGAGCCTTTAGTTCGGCTAAATCACATTCTAATTCGATAGTTTTTCCTATTTATAAAACACATAAACGCGCTGATCAATTTCACTGGTTATGCCCCATCGCTCCGTCAAGAAATATGTATTTATTTCGGTTGGCTGCAAGAAAAGACCTTCACCTTTTATCATTATCTGATGTGAGCAATAAATTAGTAGGCGTTGTTAAGGATAGTATTTTACATACTTACTTAAATGAACAGTCAAATCCTGTTCATTTTAGTTTAGATGCAACGGTATATGACTCAACAAATGTGAATAAATTGCTCAAAGGGCGACTAGATTACGTTGCGCAATCAGAAGAACAAGTGGTGGAATATTTTCATCAAAATAATTTAGACCTTTCTCTAATTGTTAAAGAGTTGATGATTTATGACCACACTGTGTTTCCTATGTGCGCTGCGATAAATTTAAATACCTCACCAGAAATTATTTCAACACTTAATAATGCTTTTCAAACCTTATTTTCTGAGGAACAATTTAACCCTATCCCTATCAAAAATGGCATAAAAAACTGTCATTAATTTTCTGTGTAATCCCAATCCATTATATTTTGATATTCAAACTGGTGAGAGTCATTAACGGTGTTAATAAATCGTGTTGTTGGTGCTGCCAAACATTGAAGGGGTAATGTTTGTGGCTCTGACCATCCATCCATTTCATTGACATATCCTCTAGAAAAACCCCATTGCCCACATGAAAATACACTATCGCGTTGATTGTTTTTTTCACACACGACACAGGTTTCAAATTCTACAATAATATCTTTCCCTGCTATACCAAACCAATCTGACAAATATGGCGTATCGTATAATCCCACCGTTGACGCTCGACTATGACGTCCAACCCACGGCTTGTCATCGCTATCAATAGGCGTCAAATGGCTGCCTCTACCGTGTTCTAGTTGTCCGTCATCATAAAATGGTGTTGGCTGCTGCCGAGGTACGTCGATGGCAGATTTTGTCTGAGTCGCTAGTAATTTACTGTTAGTAAACCTCACTTGTAAAAGACGGTATTGGTTACATTGACCAATGTTATTTTTACGAATATCTGAACGTTTATTGCTAAAAAAGTGTATCTCAATACCAACACCAATAGCATTATCACGAGCAATGTAAGCGGCATTACCTCCACCATCATGATACCAAGGGGTCGATAGGACTAAATTCCCCATCGACTTACCATGGTGGGTTACAGGACAAACCTTACCCACATATAATTCATTAGCGGATAGAGAAATGGGCAAGATTAAGCAGAAAAATGAAAAAAAACAGAATATATATTGAGCGCTCAGATAGTGATAAAGCTGTACGCTACTAAATAATCTAAACCTGATATATCGAATCATTTCCTGTCCCCTAAAAGAATCACAGTCATCATAAGTATAAAAGGTAGTTATCCCCTTAGCGTGAAGCTTTTATGACATTTCTTGCTCAAGATATTCTAAGGCCGCCACTCGTGTATCAAAGATGTGCTCTGGTGCTATTTTATCCAGAAGTTTAAGTTTGTTAAAATCTTGCTTAACACGCTCACACACGCCTGCTAATAACACTTTTTGTTGGGATTGTTGAAATTCAACAATAATTTCTTCAATCGCAATCGTACTAGTTATGCCGACAAATCGTGCGCTGCTAAGATCGATGATTAATGCCTGATGATGCTGCGAATCTGACACACACTGTTTGAGGCCGCGCGCGACGCCAAAACCAATAGGACCAGAAAGGTCGAGTAGAATCACATGATCTGAAAGCTTATTAATAATTGGCTGCTCAATGTGTGAAAGTGATTCGTCATTTGCTTTAATCAGTTTTAAATTATCCAATTGTATTTCCGACAAGCGCCTGATAGTGACTAAATTGGCAATAAACACGCCAATTAATACCGCTGTAACCAAATCAAAAACCACCGCCATGATCATAGTTGAGAGCATTAACATCGCGCTAAATAACGGCACCTGATGTAATCGTTTTAAAAAGCGCCAGTCAATGATATTAAGGCCAACATTCATAAGAATAGCGGCCAGCACAGCCGACGGAATAAATGCCGTATATTCGCCTCCCCAGTTGACCACTAACAAAATAAATAGGGCGTGTAACATGCCAGATAATGGCGTTGTACCACCAGCACGCAAGTTACTGACCGTACGCATCGTTGCACCGCCGCCTGGTAATGCACCAAATAGGCCCGCGACCATATTACCAATGCCCTGCCCGACAAGTTCTTGGTCTGAGTCATGAAAGTCTTTAGTAATACTATCTACAGTTAATGAGGTCATTAATGAATCGAGCGTACTTAAGGTAGCTATCAACAGAGCTGATTTAATCATTTCACCGGCGAGTTCACTATTCCAAATTGGCCATGATAAATCAGGTAATTGACTTGATATTGCGCCCACGACAGGTACCGAAAAATCTCCAAACACAAAAATTAGTGTGGCTACCAACAGCGCGACAATACTGCCAGGTACAATTTGATTCCATGACGCAGGCCAAAAGTACACCAGAACTAAACAACCTAACCCGAGTGCAATGTTTGTTGTATTAAATGTTTGCACACTATCAAATAATTGCCCCAGCGGCACACCAAAAAGTGGCTCAACTTGAGAAAGTAAAATAAGTACGCCAATGCCCGAAGTAAATCCAGAAATAACGGGATAGGATACTAACGTAAAATACTTTCCTAGCTTTAAAAGACCAAAGCACATTTGAAAAAGCCCAGCTAACGAAACAACCGTAAAAGCCGCCGCTAAACCGTGCTCTGGTGAGACAGCCACAAAGCTAGTTAAGATGGCGGCCATGGCTACAGTGAGCCCCGTATTTGGCCCTGTGACTTGCACATTGGTACCGCCAAACAGAGATGCAAAAAAACCCGTTAAAATTGCACAATAAATTCCGGCGCTAGCACCAGCACCAGAGGTAATCCCAAAAGCTAGTGCAAACGGTAATGCCACAACAGTAGAAGTAAGAGCACCAAAGATGTCGCCTTTAAGCGTTTGGCGGTTAAAGTGAGATAAACGAAGCATGACAACCTTTAATTTTAATCGGGAATCCATGGGAAGTAGCCCCATTTATGGTTATGATAATAAACTATTAAGTTTTTTGCTGAGCTAATTAATAAAACTAGCGTGCACCTCGCATAATTTTATTGAATATGTCGGCTTTGAGTTAAATTTTATACAGGTTGGTTTGTGAACAGAAAAAAATCATTATATGGCACACTCTTGTACGTTGTGTTGTCAACTGCCTTAACAACGGCTAATGCCAAAGTACATGTCTATAAGTACACGCGGGCAGATGGTTCTGTGGTGTTTAGTGATTTAAAACCTAAAACGAGTCATTTTCAAACACTCAAGTTTGATTGTTATGCGTGTAATGTTCACTCGTTAGTGGACTGGAAAAAAACGCCCCTCTATAAAAAGTATACATTGCAAATAGCAAATGCCAGCACCAAGTATGGTCTAGACAAGGCGTTAATTCGCGCGGTTATACATGCTGAGTCCTCGTTTAACCCACACGCCATATCCAAAGTGGGTGCTCAAGGTTTAATGCAGCTTATGCCAGCAACAGCTAAAGAATTGGGTGTGAAGAAACCGATGAGTGTTATAGAGAATATTGATGGCGGCACGCGATATTTGAAAAAACTATTGGACCAATTCGGCGGTAATATTAGTCACGCTACTGCTGCTTATAATGCGGGACCCAGCACGGTTAAAAAATATAACGGCATTCCCCCATACAAGGAAACAAAAGCCTACGTAAGGCGAATTGGAATTTTGTACAAGAGATATCAAAATCAGTAATAACGAGTAAAGTATCAGATCAATTTACTGCCGAAATTAATGAAGCTATTATCCGATTTACAATGATAAAAAAAGGAGCTAAAAAGCTCCTTTTTTATGTACGATTGGTATTAACTAAAATGTGCCCCAGATTGATAACTTATATTCTGGTTCACGGCGGCGATTGGATACTTCCATGCCGTCATAACTACCATTTCGGTTATCAACATAAAACTCACGTGTTCGCGTAAATTTACCCACGTTCATATTTGAGACTTCTAGTTTAACTTTATAATCATCAAAATACGTTGTTTCAATGAACGCTTGTACCCTGCGATTGCCTTCAAAGCTAACAATAGCATCGACTAAGTAATCAATCCTTTCAAACTTGTCGTAATAATTTACTCCCCAAGCGATTTTACTCGCCGTTAAATCTTGGCGAAACTTAACGACAAAATCTCTCGGGTTATAGTCACTGATATCTCTTGAACGGTGAATAATAACATCGTCAAATTCAGATGATATGTAGTTGTATGATATCTCTAATAAACCATTATCTAGAAAACCATCTGTTGGAATATTAATTTGGGTATCAATGCCCCATATTTTTGCTTTGCCCGCATTGCCAAGTCCTTGACCACCTGCTGGCAACTCTATTTCTTCCAAGACATCATCGATCCATTGATGAGACGCCTTAGTTTTCAGACTACCTTTTTCACTAAAGCTCCAATTAAAAGTGGCTGACAATTCATTGGTTTTTTCCGGCTGAAGATCCGAGTTACCAGAAACGTTACGATCATCTTCCGTTGAATTACTGGCGGCAAAATCATTAAAATTTAACTGCCCCACCACATGTTTTGCTTCCACCACAAAATTAATATCTTTATTCAATTTATAGTTTGCAGACAAACGAGGTTTTAAAAAGTTAAAGTTTTGCTTTTTCGCGTTATTACCGCTTACTTCAATTTGTGAGAACTCGGCCGTCAACCCACCATCAATGGACAATTTATCAGAGTAGCTATACACAAAACTCGCAAACAATTCAGCTCTAATCTCTTCAACTTTCACATTTGCATTATTAAGTGGTTGTGAAACACCGTTGGATAAATAGTCTTGTGACTTATCAAGGTAGTTCTTAGCCGCTTCTACTCCAAACTCTGGCTTGAACTTAGCGTTGCCCACATAGCCATAGGTGTTACGAATGATATATTCGCTATTATAGCTATCTTGATTATATTTGCTGGTGTCTGAAATGACATCATTAACGCTCGAGTTGGAATTGTTACCGTAGTTTCGCTGCTCAACTTGACCTAAACCAAGACTATGCCATTTCCAATCGCCAAAAGTATCGACCCAGTCCACCCCAAATTCAGCGGTCTCAAAGCGGCTAATTTCATGTAATGCCCATTGAGAGTCAGGCGTGCTACTGTCGGCTAACTTATTGTCGTAGACATTTCGATTTTGCTTATTATCTGATTTATCGGCGCCAATTCGGCCATTAATGGTTAATTTTGCATCGCCAAATTTACGTGACATCTGGCCATTAGCAAATGAAAAACGTCCTAGTCTTTTCTTTATCTCACTCGAAGAGCTTTCTAATGTATTATTTTTATCAAATTTATTAATGACGGCCGAGCGATAGCCCGGCCCATAACCGACATCGATATCAAAAGCTGCATCCCATAGACCAATATTAGTGCTAATAGCCGCTTCAATATTTGGCTCTAAATTACCGTGAGGAGCGCGGCGAGCTTTTAGTGCATAAGTGCCAGATGTAACGTTTTTACGTTTGATAACATTGGCTACAATCGATTGGCCAGCGGCATCACCAGCACTGACACCACCGCGTAAAATCTCAATTCTCTCCACCTGATCCGCAGGAATGCGACTAAGCGCTCCCGATAAACCACCCGACTTTGATGTTGGTCTCGCGCCATCAATTAATACATTACCGGCATTACCACCAAAGCCACGTCCGTTATCACCACGGTCAAAACTGAAACCGGGTAAGCGTTGAATCATTTCAAAGGCATTTTGGGGCTGATATTGTGAGAAAAACGACGCAGGATAATTTGAATGGCTTAACGTTGTTGGAAGATCAGACGACTCATCAAATGCAAAGGCTATGGGCGAGATAGAAGCTGGAATAACAAGAAAACAACTCGAAAGTAATAATTTTTTAGGGCAATACACAGTTTTTTTATTCATTATATTTAGATATACGGCTGCAATAAATTGTGGCGCTATTGTAGCGTATATCATCAAACTTATGGCGACGAAACTGTGTCTAAATATTTCAATTTCCGTTTTTCATATTCCCACTTATTACGCCCACAGATAGACAATTCTTGACTGTATATCGATAACCAAATTCAGCATTTTTATCAGGTGCCACTTCTAACATTTCAAAATCATTAAGTTCAATAATACGTGTTCCTTCTTTAATCTTACAACGTGATAAGGAATCTGCTTCAAGCCCAAAAATAAAAAGGTTAAGGCTATACCAAACAAATTTATGATAGCGTTTTCGATTGGATATCAGTGACTCCTTGCTATCTTTTATGCCGAAAAAGTCAAAAATCGCTTTATTATCTTGTTCTTGTTCGTTAGCTGTTTTCTCATTGAACTTCGTTGATACAGGTTCCCTTCCAACAAGCTGATTAGCGCTAGTTAAATCATTAATTGGCTGCAACAGTTCGCCTTCATTAATACCCTCCATATCTGTCATTAACTGTTCAAGTTCAGCCGAAGAATCACGCTGTGCAGCTAAAATAGGTTCAATTGATTGATTAATTTTATCAGAAAACATATCGAAATCAGCTTCATTGGCCGCGACAAACAGAAATAATACAAAGGTTGACAAGGTCATTCGAGCGATAGTAGTTAGGACGGGATAGCTCGATTGCGTTACAATCCTAACAGCGCCAATACCAAAGGGTTTCAGTATTAAAATCAGCATGATATAGAGGGATGAAAATAAGGTAATAACTAACAATGATAAAAATGTAAAGCCAATTAACCAGGCGGGTAAGTACAGTAAAATAGCTAAATTGTGACTGTACGGTAAATGCTGCGCTGCTACCCCAGTGATATCATTGACCACTGATGCCGCACTTGCGAGGGCAAAATTTGCAATAATAGCGTAGAAAAACAATAAAAATGACTTACCCAGTAGCGAGTGCCAAATATTATTAAATCGTGGCCAAAATTCTAGTGATAATCCGATCATGGTTAACCAACAAATGACCACCCAATTGCGTTCAGGAAAAAATATGATGATTAAAGATAATAAATAAAGCTTTTGCGATGCATTGAGGTTATCTAATATTCTGCCAATGCCTCGATAAATCCATAAGACAAGGTTTTTAATACTAGTTAATACAGAGGCTGAATGTTTTGATAAATTTTTGAGTCGTTCCATAACTGAGTTAACAATCCTTAAATGCGATTACGCTTGTTTACAGTGCTCATCGAACGTTTTACCATTTCGTCGATATATTTCACTAATTAATTTAGAGTCTTTCATTGTGGTGAGTGAATTGTTTAACTGCTTCACTAAAACGCCATTTTTTGCAAGGGGACTATTTTTAGAAACCAATATATACATACCTAATTTCGTAGTATATTTCAGTGGAATAGCGACATAATCTTCGTCTAAATTTTGTTTTCTAGCCGCTGACTTAAACGCTTCACTACTGGCGATCACAGCATCAAAACGACCTCTTTGTAACATTTTCGCCAACATATTATAATTGGACACTTTCGTTTGATAAACTTTTTGTTCTTCCAAAACATCTTTTAATGATTGCCCCCAGTTAGCCCCTCGTAATAATCCAATATTTTTATGTCTTAAAGAGGCAGGATCTGAGGTTACTTCTACTGTAGATTTTAAACGAAACATATTGGCACACACCCAACCGATCGGAATATCGAGATAATCTGAGTAAATAAGACGATCATCTCGTTTGAATAGTCCAATAACGGCGTCAATGCGTCCCGTTTCTAAAGATTTTAATAAGCGTTTGATTGGCATCGCCTGTAACACCAGTGAATAATCAGTATTATGGATAGTTTCTCTAACAATATCGGGTAATACACCAACATAATAACCGTCGTTGACGCGTTTAATTGAATTCATAAAACCAACTTTAATCACCTC
>Ga0209395_1002331_pt1 | contig 25055 bp, 25 predicted proteins | sample GOMGulsemesocosm_3_FD_184635 | JGI IMG/M metagenome (GOLD analysis project Ga0209395, IMG submission 184635) | Methane-oxidizing microbial communities from mesocosms in the Gulf of Mexico - GOM9D Gulf of Mexico (SPAdes) (version 2) | ecosystem: Environmental > Aquatic > Marine > Cold seeps... | reverse complement strand
AGGAAGAAAGATAATTGGAACCATAATTCTTAAAATGAGAAAAGATTTGTTAGGTAAAACAAAATTAGATTACAAAGATTTTAGATATACTGATGTAATAAGATAGAAAATTAACACCACACACAACCCATTCAATCCCATCCTAAAAATCTATAGATACAATCAGACATATCTCATAGGAGCGTATTCAATGTCCAGTATAAGTGCTATTTTTGATAAACATTGTTAGGTGTGCAGTTGGAAACTAATAAAGATATGATTGAATTAAAAGAATTTACTGAAGGTGACTTTGAAGTATTTAAAAGTTGGATTAAAAATGAGGAAGAATTATTTCAATTTGCTGGACCAATTTTTACATATCCATTGACAAATCAACAATTGAATGATTATTTAAAAATGACCAACAAGAAGCCTTTGAAGGTTGTTTTGTCTGAAACCAAAGAAACTATTGGTCATTGTGAATTAAATTTTGAAAACGGAAATAAAAGGCTCTCAAGAATATTAGTTGGCAACAAAAAAATGAGAGGTCAGAAAATTGGAGAAAAAATAGTAAGGAAAATGGTCGAACTATTATTTGAAGATAAAAGCATAAATGAAGTTGATTTAAATGTTTTTGATTGGAATAAAGGAGCTATTAAATGCTATGAAAATGTAGGGTTTAAAATAAATCACAATAAAACAGACCAAATGAAAGTAAATGGGGAAGCTTGGACAAGATTAAATATGATATTGAAAAGATAACAACCTCATGCCTTGTAATCTAGCGTCAACTGTATCCAGTATAAAAAAGATAAACTATATAAGACCCCATAGATGTTAACACAACGAAGATATTTTAAATGGAATAATGAGAATAACCTTTCCGATATTAAATTGGGTGATAGTATTCATACTCTAAGATCTAAAAACATAGTTGCCGTAATAACAAAAGATGATGAACTATCATATAGATACCATAACGATGATGATATTTGGATTGGAGTTACCAATGATTTAGTTAGTAATATATTCTTTATAAATGAAACTGGTTATTCTATTTTGGGGATTGACCCATATAGCTTTATTTATCCAGCTACAGATTCTATTACAGAACATGTATCTAAATCATTTGAATATTTACCACAAATAAAAAACGTTAAAGGGCTTATTGAATATGGTTCTGGAGATTATTTAATATTAATCTTTAAAGATTCCATTCCCAGAGATGTCTTTATCATCCGAAATAATTAGGCTAATTCACATCACAACAACCTCATGACTTCCTATCCAGCGTCAAACGTACCCACACATGTCAAGCTTACTTTACGAATGTTCTTTTCTTTATTATTAACTTTGAATGCATATGAAATTTTCCAAAACACTTGAACATAAATGTAATTTCAGAACAGAACGACTTTTAATAAGAAGTTGGACTTATCATGATAAAGGTTTAGCTTCTAATCAAAATTTGGAGAGGTGTGTTATTAACATCCTAACTGCTGAGGTTACAAAGTCATTACCCGAAGGTTGGCAAAGTATTAATACTTCATCGGATGCTCAGAAATGGATAGAAGACAGAGATGAAGAAAGTAACTTCTTAACAGTAGAGCTACTTGCTACCAATGAAATAATCGGATTTATCTTTCTTTATGAATTAGGCTCTGAAGAAAATAGTCTTGATTTAAGATTTGGTTATCTTCTATCAGAATCAAATTGGGGTAAAGGTTTTGGTACGGAATTAGTAAAAGACTTAGTTAAATGGTGTAAGGCTATAGATACAATCAATTCAATTTCTGGAGGTGTCGAAATTGATAATATAGGTTCGATAAGAGTACTTGAAAAAACTGGATTTTCTCCTTCAACTATAGATAGCCCATCAGAAGATGTAATTTTCTATGAACTGAAATTTAATAACTAAACACAACCCATTCAATCCTTAACTAAACGATAACGCAAATAACATACTTACATAACCTAGTAATCCAGTAGATTTTATATATTTGCGTATGGTTTATAATTAAGGGGTTAATAATTAAACTATTAAAAGCAGAGTTAACAGCTCTGCTTTCTTTATTTTACCATCACTTGCATATTATATTAAATATCAATACTTTGTGGACGTTTTATAAACTTGAATTAGTTTTTAAGTTTGTTAAGTTAAGATTAGGCAGAGTACCCGAATTCTGCCTTTTTTATTGCATTTGACCTCATGGCTCCCTCACCAGCGTCCACTGTACCCACACTATAACACCACCACCACACAACCCATTCAGCCCCATCCTAACAGCCTCTTCCACCAATCAGATGATAGTTGTCATAAATAAAAAAGACAGCTCGTTAGAACTGCCTTAATTTGTTGGTTAGGTATTAATAAAACACTAAAAAGTCATCTACAAATATCTCATCATCAATAGAGTATTCTGTTTTAAAGTAACCAATTTTATCTCCCTTTAAATTCAAGTTAAAGTTCAGAAATGTTTTGATTTGCTCATCCTTTATATGAATACTTAAATCTTCATATTCGATTTTTACATCAAGCATTTTACTTCTACTTGGTAAGTCTTCCTCTAAACTTGTTAAGGTATCATTATCGCTAAGTATTTCTTGATATAAACTAAGAGACTTATATTGTAGCTTCTCTAAATCTATATCTTCAATTAAATTTTCTATATACTTATTCATCATTATTTTGTTTAATGCCCCATTACTTTATCAAAAACAATATGTCCATTCTCACCCATTGTTCCATACACTCTAGTATCACCACCTTTACCTAAAATTTTAAGTTTATGGGTGTAACCAGTAGATTTAGCTTCTGTAGCTGTTAATTTAATTATTCCTTGTCTACCAGTAGGAGAAACTATCCCTTTACCTAATGCATTTACTAATTTTGCCTTAGTGGATTTAGGTAATTTATTCCATACACTTCTAATAATCCACCCCGTAGGTTTAAGACTTTTTGTACCACCACCAGTAAGAATATCCAAAGCTATTGGATTTACTACAGCAACTTGCATTTCTTTTGGTACTGTCCTATTAGGGTCTGACCCTAAAATATAATCAAATAAAGCAGAAATACTAAAGCCATCATAACTATTCACACTTAGAAAAAACTCATTATATAACTCCACTAATTCATTAGGATTAGACCTATCCTTGTCTATTACCATTGAGTAAAGCTTAGCTGTTTCAAAATCGTCATGATTAACTTCTATAGTTTTATTAATGCCGTCATTAACTTCTACTGTTTCATCAGTACCAGCCTTTTTATATATAGTGTCATCATCTGACTTCTTACTCCCATCAGAATTCATGCCATGACTAGCCATCGCATCCTCAAATGAGACTTCTTGCCCTCCGTCATAATACTTTCCATCATCCCAATTATACTCAGCATCGGCTCCCCCTGGGTCAGCAAAAAACACTGGGTTATTATCAAATGAGTTATACGGACTCATTGAATGATGTACGACTGGGTCAATCACATTCCATCTAGCAATTGCTGGGTCATAATGACGCAAAGCCATTTCATGCATGTTATAACCTAAATCCTCATTAAATTCAATACCGTTGTAGGTATAATCTAACGCTTTGTTAGTTGAAGTTATAACGTTGTTATACCCTTTATGTTTCAGTCCAAAGGAGTATTACCCCGCTAGCAAAAAATAGCTGTATCATCCCGAGTAGTTTTTTAGGCTACTTGTATTTTAAAGAACGTGGTACGAAGATAATAAGTTGTGGATAAGTTGCGAAGCATTTTACTTAATATGTTTGAAGGTAATAGGTATCTTAGCTTAACTAACTTATAATATTTATGTCACCCTCAATAAAGTTTAATGAAGTCAAAAAAGGAATTTATTGTTGCTTTGATAATTCTTCAGAATTAATCTCAGATGCAGAATTGCTTTTTTTACATAAACGATATCCTAGAGCATACTGTTTAGCACAACTATCATTAGAAGAAATAGGTAAAGCAATGATGTTATATGATTTGTATAATGAGCTATTACTTGGCAAAAGAAATGAATTTGATTTCAAAGATTTTAGAAGAAAATTTAGAAGTCATAAATGGAAAACATTTAAAGGAAAAAAGATAGGATTAAGAATGTTCAATGTTGAAAATGATACTGAATTGAATCATTCAGTAATAAACTTGGTTTCTGAAATTAATCAAAATGGCAAAGGTCATTATGATGCTTTAAAAAACAATAGCTTATATGTTTCAATTTTGAATGATAAGTTTAGTAAACCTATTGACCTTTATAATGAATCTACTGTTTCTGAATTATTAAAAGAAGTTAAAGAAAAAGTTAAGTTCATTATTTCTCAAACAGATGAGCGGATAAAACAAGGAGAATCATTTGGTGTCGATAGTGAAGGAATAATTCCAGCCTTAGAAGAGGAAGTATAAAATTTAAGTATTAAAAATATGGAAAAACTAAATGTATTTGTCAGCTCAACATGTTATGATTTATCACAAATACGAACAAATTTATACGAGCATCTAGAATCAAATGGATATACTCCTATGCTCTCTGAATATGCTAACTTTCCAATTAATCCATCAGAAAAAACAATCGGGAATTGTATCAATGCTGTTAAGAATAATGCAGATATTTTTGTTTTAATTGTTGGTAATAGATATGGGAGTATGTTGGATAATGGAAAATCGATAACTAATACTGAATTATTAGCAGCAAAAAGTAAAGGGATTCCAATCTATGTTTTTATTGATAAAAAAATGATGAGTATTCTACCAGTGTGGAAAAAAAATAAAGATGGTGATTACACGGATATAGTAGATAATACAAAAATATTTGAATTTATTTCTGAAGTAAGAGATAATGAACAACTTTGGGTGCATGAATTTGAAAGTGCACAAAATATAGTTACTATTTTAAAGACTCAAATGTCATATTTGTTTAAAGAGTCACTGAAATTAAAATCTAGGTTTGACGCTGAGTTTGATGATTTATTTAAAAATAACCTATCAAATAAGGCGATTAATATATTACTAGAAAAAGAAGAACTATACGAACTGAATTTTTTCATTCAAACATTAGTTGATGAAATTCAAAAGAAAGAATCAATTAAACATGATTATGAATATCGAATATTTTTAGATACAAATAAAAGTATCAGAGATGACATTGAATTACTTGGTTGGCTTCAAGATAGGTCTGATTTTGTATTAAATTTAATTGCATCGATAAATAATCTGATTAATACAGCTTTACCAATCTACTATGGGGAACCTGGGGTAGAATCTGATTTAAAAGGGTTGTATTATATATCACAGACTTATTCAAGGATATTTAAAAAAATAATTGATTGGACGATTGAAACATCTAGTACGGTTGTTGATGAAAAAAGAGTGGTTCTTAAAAATCATTTAGCAAGTTTAACAAGACGATTAATTGAAGACACTTGGAGTTTTCCATTTGAACAACGTAAATATCTTGATAAAATATTATTAGATGATTCTATAAGTGATATTACGATGACACTAACTCTTAATCCAGATGATGAAGCATTTAACGGGTTTGATAAAGAGTTTAATAAATTAAAAAAAGAAGTTTTTAATTAGCCCTATGTTTGAAAATATAAGCCCTATAGTAGCGAAGCATCTAAGTAAAATAAAGAATAATATCCAGCTAATACTTTTAATTCCGACAGTTTTAGGTGGTTTGTGGCAAGTTTTAGAACTATCATTTATCTCTACTTCATATATTAGATTTTTCTCTGTTAGCCAATTAATCTCTGACGGTATATTAATTTTATTTGTATTGTCCTTTTCCTATACAGCTTTCTATTTGCCAAATTGGCTAATCAATACAGACGATTTTAAGAACGATGAAGAAAAATCATCTATATCTGGAGCAATTTTTACAATTACATTTTTCTCTTTTGTTTTTTGGCTGACAGTAGATTTATTTTCCGATTCTGTAATTAAAAGCGAACAAATTAGTTTTTTTACTTTATTGATTGGGTTAGTTTTTATTGTTGCTTCTTCAAAAGGAATTTATGTTGGTGGATATATATTATACTATAAATTGAAAAAGAAGAAATCAGTAAGAAAATTAAATGTGGTTGTCAATAGAGGTCCAATGATATTTAGATTTTTTTATGTACTGACTCAAATGTTTTTAATCTTCTTAGTTTCTGGGACTCTACTGTTTACGTTTGTAATTTCCTTATCTGCAATATTTAAATTTAGAGATAATATACTCATTCCAGAAAAACTTAAAAATATTGAATTTGTTAAATGTTCTATTGCAAATAGCAATAAATATAAGTCTGTTGAAATAATTTATTTTAATGACAAATATATTTTTACTGAAGTCAAAGATGATAAAAAGAATAATAGTTATCTAGTTTTAGAATTTGATGTTCTTTTTAAAAATGAAGATTGTAATCATATAGAATCAAATAAGAAACCTAATCTTGAATAATAGCTGAAACTTAATATATTATATATGAAAAAGGACATAAAATTATTCTGGAAGCTATATGAAGAATATTTTACAAACGAAGATTTATTAAAGAACTTCAAAAATCTTATTGACATTTATCATCCTCAAAAAAAAGGCAAAATAATTGATATCGGTTGTGGGCAAAGTCAATATTTGATAGATTTTTATAAAAACTCAGAGCATGAACTTTATGCCGTTGATGAAGAACTTATTCAAATAGATGCTCTGAAAAAAAGGTTTGAAAATATAGCCTCAAATTCTGACACAACTTTTGCAAATAAAAGATTTAATTCTAAAGACTTTCCAAATGAACTTTTTAGCGCTGTAATTATATCTAATGTACTTCACTTTATGGATTTTAATGACGCAAAAGAATTTATTAATGATGTAGAAAAAGTAATAAAAACTGGCACTCTATTATTATTAACTAATCATTCTTGGAAGCATAGTTCAAATGGCGACTATAGTTATTTTAAACATTATTATAAGAAACAAGATTATTATAAATTACTTCCTAAAAGCAAATATGAATATCTTTGTTTTGAACAAAAATCAGCTACAAAAAGTGTAAAAGAGATTTCTTTTATAAAAAAGTGGTTAGAGTTAGTAGCTAATGAAAATAAGATTTTTGATAAATCAGAAATATCTAAGTTTCAATCTGACTATTTTAAAAAACCAATAGATACTGAAAATATGACAATTGTAGTTAGAAAAAAATAAGATATGTTAGTAATATGCTATACTAAGAATTTAAAATAAGTAATTACTGCATCGGGTGAAAACTCACTATAGCATCATGCATTTAAAAAACTTCAAAACCAGCACCAAACCCTAACCAGGGCTTACCTTTAAAATACCAGTCACTTCCTCTTTTATTTAAAGGTATATCAATTCCGAAAAGCCCAAAAATAGAGAATGATTTATAATGCCAACCACAGTTAATTCCTTGTGAAGATGTTACCACGCTACCTTGAAATGATGAAGTGTCTAAAGTGTTTTTTTCTCCTATCTCAAGTTTATTTACTCCAAAAAATGCATTTAAAGACCAACCATATTCATAAATTCTATACCCCTCATCAGAAGGTATCTTAACATATCTTTTAGTCCCCATTAATAATCCAGCGAATAGATTAATATTTACGTCTGCTTCAATATTATTGTTGTTGTTGCTATCCGCTCTTGAATCTAAATATACTTTAAATGGTGCAACAAATGTCCCAGCATGAAATCTATTATATTTAAACTTTAGATTAGTTCGTGGTTTTAATTTTATCCTAAAAAGATTTTTCTCTATGAATTTATTAGCTGTTGAATCCTTACTATCTGTAAAAGGGTAGAAATCAATAAGTAACATTTCATCTTTCGGAGTTATTTCCCCTAATAATTTAAAATCAGTAATACCGTTATTTACTGCATTTAATGAATCCAATATTATTGCGCTTTCCCAATCAGTTTTTTTTTCTAGTTGATATGATATAGTGTCCCCTTTAGCATTATACGTTACATTTGTTTTGTTTAACTTTTTCTTTTTTTTACCTACGAATTTTACTGGAAAACTATCCTTAGCTTTTGTAGCTATATTAATATTGATTTTTTCTTTAAACTTTAATTTTTGAGAAAATGAAAACTGGAAAATAATTAATGTGAAAATTAATAGATAGGAATATTTTTTCATGATTACTGATTTTTAACAACTGAAATGGTGATACAACTAATTCTACTGGTTTCATTGGAAATAAAGCTTCAGAACTTGTTTTAAATCTCTCAACTGTTGGTTAAGCATTAAAACTAGTGTTTTTATAGCCATTGTTAGACTCCGTTTATTTAATGATTCCACATTTCTATTGGATTTTTCTTTTGCTCATGTATATCTCCTCCACTAATTCTGTCCCAAAATCTACCACCAACAATTTGTTCTGCATCATATGTAACAACTAAATAATCCTCTAGATTGCCATCCAGTTCTTTATTTTCCATTTCAAAAGTCCACAATTTTAATTTTCCTTTATCGTCTTCTGCCAATACACTTTTAATAAATGCATGTGGAATTGGAACATCAATACCATATTCATTTTGTTCATCACCAATAGTTTCAATTTTTCTATCAAAATAGAAAACTGGGCATGTCAATACATAGGTTTCTAATATATTTTCTCGGTTGTTTAAATGTCGAGTTGCTTCCTCTAAATTTTTCCATATTTTTCGATTAAAATTTGGCTTTTGAGGAGACATGTTTGACATTAAAAAAGTTTCACTGTTTTGAATCTCCAAAATATCATTATTGGCACTTGCCACTAAGTGCCCTCTGTCATAGCCACTTCCTACATAAGCTTTTAGTCCAGCTCTGAATCTTTGCGGAATCCTTATATCTGCTCGAAAATTATTCATTCGTTCTGCTTCAGTTGGAAGATAATTATTTCGATTTATTATCTCGAGAGTCCACTTTGCTTGTCTGAAATACCATGAGTATCCAATGGTAAAATATCTACCAGTTAAAATTTCATCGCAAACTGGAGCTCCATATCTAAGCTCTGGTTGAATTTGAAAAGGATTATTCATTTCAATAAAGATTTATAAGTTATTAATTTACTATTTCATTCGTATCTTTCAATTGCTCATAACAAGTATATAAACGCAATTGTTTGGACATCTTAAATATTGGATATAAACCAATGTCTATATGTACTATAACCGTAAATTGTTTTGGGAGATATGTAAAGATATAACTATCTTTTATTTCTTTTTTGGGTAACAAAAAGTGCTTTTTGGGAACTTAGGAATGTTGTTAGAGGTGAACTATTGCATTGGATGAAAACTCGAAATAGCATCATGCATTACTGTATAGTCATTTTTTAGGTATGCCTTTGTACTTGATATAAATCGGCGTCCTTACATTACTCAATTCAAACACAAGTTGCTGTTTTGCAAATATTTAACACCTTATTCTGTTAAAATCTGAACAGAAAGTTGTATATTCGTTCAAGTAAGTTTTTTTGGGGTAATAAAAGGATAAATAAGTGTTTCTTATCTATCCTTTTGTTTATATATAAACTTTTACAGTATTAAGTTTACTTCATTGTATAACTTAAGTATCCCCAAAACTACTAAACGGATTACTTGAAAAAGTAGTCCGTTTTACTTTATTCGTAGATACATACCAGTTGCACCATCCATTTTTGTTTAATCGTTCTTATTCAATAAATATTTCCAAAGGAATACCATTCGGGTCACGGAAATAAAATGCATAATATTTTGAAGTATATACTGGATACATTCTTGGCTCTCGCGTTATTTTCACGTCAAGTTCCTTGACCAAATTAAATATATTATCAACCTCACTTTTGCTCTTTACTTCAAATGCCAAATGGTCTAATCCAACATTACGAACAAACGTCTCACTTTTGTTTTGTTTGTCAAAACGTATCCAAAGATTATGTCCTCCTTGTTTATAAGATTTCATCTTTCCGTAATCACCCTCATCCACATGGTCCACCTTAAATCCAATTCCTAATAGTAATCTATCATAGAACAACTCTGATTGATTGAAGTCTTTTACGTTTAAAATAATATGCCCTATTTTTCCTTTTGTTTTATTAATAGGTTCTTCCTTATTACGTTTTAGTAGCCAATTTTTTAAATCAATAACATCCTTTATTGCTTTACCTTTAACTAGCCAAGAAATACCAAACGAGAATACCGCAATAGACTCTAAAATAAATATATCATATTCAGTAACTTGAAAATTAGAATGGTGTTTTTGTACACCCAACTCAATTATCATTAAGGCTACACATACCAAAACTAAAATCCCGGTTACTTTGTAAATTATCTTTTTCCTTTTCTTTTTTAAAGTTTCATCACCTCCTTTTGTAAATCTATAGATTGACATCCATCCCATTATGGTAAGGAATAACCCAGCACTAGCAATATGAATTATATATTTTACCTTGTCTTTATGACCAAAAAGATAATCGCTAGATGAATTTATATCACAAAAATCCAAACGTTCATTACATAATGTAGGAATAAATACAACCATCAATGCCGAAAACCCAGCTATATGAGTTAGCAAATTATCACTGAGCTTTTCATCTCCCTTTTCATATCCTTTATATGATATTAAAAGTAAGCCAAAAGCAAAAAGAATTGATATAAAAAAAATAGCTGAACTAGTATAGTAAGAATGACTTATCGATGGTAAAGCAACTCCTTCTTGCTCCCAAAGTATAAGAATTGGTAATAAGACCCCTAGAATTCCTATAAATTTTCTAATCCTATAATAGGAATGCATTAATTCTTTTTTCTCTTCCATTTCTTTTTATTTAGTATGACCTTTTTACGTAGGAGTAGTTACATGCCTCAGTACTTGTTATTGGTAAGTATAAAACTAAGTTGAGTAATCTATGAGATTATTCCAAAAAAAAAATTGCTATTTAGTCTTTGCTATGCATCTCTTATATTTTTCATAAGCTCTGTTGTTTTCTCTGACTTGATTAAGAATAACCATGGTATGGCAAGCTACTCCACCACCAATAGGGTAAGTTAAGACACAAGCTAAATTGCTAATTATAGCAAAAGTTAAAATCTCTTTTAGTTGAGATTCGTATATTTCTCTGCAAGGCCCGAATAATGTAGTAATGTCTTTGTCATTTATTGGAATGGAAATTGTTTTGATAGATTTTAATAAAATTTCATTTAAATCTGTTTTTTTATAGCTAGACAACCAATATTTTTCATTTAACGATTTTAAGAGTTTTTCTTGTATTTTCAAGTAACTTTGAAAGCCTTTCGTTGATTTAAAACCCAAAATATTACTTAACGCTTCCTTTTCTTTTTCTTCTAATTCTTTTCTTTGAGGAAGGTCAGATATTATTCTTTCATTTCTCAGTGTTGTAGTGATAAAAAGAGAGTTGGATACATATTTGATAAACTCTTTATCAGAACTTAATTGATTAATTAAAATTGATTTTGATACGCCTTCTTGTCTGCTTAAAGTTTTATCTACTTTCATTTGACCAAAAGAGAATGTTGAACAAAAAAGAACGAGTAATAATAAATTTAATGTTTTCATAAAGATGCATATTTGCTTAACCTACTTTCAGATTTTTGAGTGACTGTTTCGGTAATTCTCACTTTCTATTCAAGTAAATCATTAAATAAGTGATTTTATATGCTGGGGGGACTAATTATAATTTCTGCTAATAAGTAAATAAAAAATATTTGACTTATTCCAAATAACAATCTTAAATTTACAACTATCTTTTATAACTTTTTTGGGTAACAAAAGTCTTGTTTTGGGAACTTAGAAGAGTAATTATAGTGAACTATTGCATCGGATGAAAATTCGCAATGGCATCATGCATTTCTGTATGGTCGTTCCTTTGATAAGCTTCTGTAAGAGGTTCCTTTAGTTAGCTTGTACTACCTTTTATGAAGAAACAACATGTTAATCCTTTTTGAAGAAGAGCCTTTTAAAGGGTCTGACACATGTTTAGTAGTTCGCGAAAGGTGAGGTATTTCAAAAAATATTCTTTTTAAATGATGTATTGCCGGCTGTAGTGAATCTTCGGTTGCGTAGGATTGAAATATGTTTTCTAATCCTTTATGATTGGTATAAATGTGTTTAAGTGCTTTTATAAAGTGAACAAAATCTATCGAATTAAATGTTCTGTGCACAAAACCATCTAATTGTTCTAAATGATGTTCTTTATGATTCAAAACAAAATCATAAGGTGAATTACCCATGAGTAGCATCATTTTATGACTATTTTTAATAATCATTTTACGATTACCCCAGGCAATAGTAGCAGCTAAAAAACCAGATATTTCAATATCTTCTTTTAAACTATACAAATGCGGAATTTGTATGGGGTCACTGTCAATAAAATCTAAGGTATTGTATTGAATTACCTTTTCATCAAGAAAAGCTTTTAATTCATTTTTTGTTAGTTTTAACGACACTTTATGGTTTTCTTATAAAATAATTATCGAACGATATTTCCATCTTTCATTACTAACTTTCTATCAGCCATATCTGCTAATTTTTGGTTATGAGTAACAATAACAAAAGTTTGACCGAATTTATCTCGTAATTCGAAAAATAGGTTGTGTAGGTTTTCAGCACTTTCAGAATCTAAGTTTCCAGAAGGTTCGTCAGCAAAAATAACTTTTGGGTTGTTAATTAATGCTCTGGCAACTGCTACACGTTGTTGTTCCCCTCCTGATAGTTCAGTAGGCTTGTGTTCGTAACGATGTGATAATCCTAAAAAGTCCAATAATTCTTTCGCTCTTTTTTCTGTTTCTTGTTTGTTTTTCCCTCCAATATATGCTGGAATACAAACATTTTCTAAAGCGGTGAACTCGGGTAATAGTTGATGAAATTGAAAAATAAAACCAATATTTTCATTTCTGAATTTGGCTAATTTTTTTTCCTTTAGTGTGTTTATAACTTCATCATTAATAGTTAGTGAGCTAGTAGTGTCTTTTTTGTCTAAAAAATCTAAAGTACCAAGGATTTGTAGTAAGGTAGTTTTTCCGGCTCCAGAGCTTCCGACTATAGAAACTATTTCGCCTTTTTTTATATGTAAATCTACACCTTTTAAAACATGAAGGTTATCGTAGTGTTTGTGAATGTTTTTAGCTAAAATCATTTAATATAAAATAAGAAAGTGAAAATAGTTAAAAACTAGGTATTCACCCAATTATGAGTTTGATTTTTTAAGAACTCCTTTTATATTGTTATAATCTAAGAAATAAACAAGTTTTAAAGAAAAAGTTTGCTTTAAAGGTTCTTTAAATAAAGTGTCTAAACTATCCGTATAACCAATTTTAGAAGCCTCACTATAATTAGATAATTGATTCCTGTACAATGCAATTAATTGACTTCCAGGTGCAAATTGCCATGTATACTTAAGGTCAAAATTCCAAATATTATAATTGATATTAGGGTTGTAGTCAGAATCATTAATTAATGATTGTTGAATATTATAGCTGTTATTAGAAGATAATCGTCCGTTTTCTTCAAGAGTAAATAATTTATCTTCATAATCAACAGAAGTCCAGTAATTCCTAAGAGTAAGAGTAAGACCGTGTAGGGTATTGAAATTATAACTCCCCGATAAACTATTTATCGTTGTTTTTTGATCTCTTTGGCCAAAAAGTATATCGTCATTTGAGTAGGTAGTTACATAACCTCTGTTTCTTGCATCTTCACTAAATTCAAATGAGTAGTTAATTTTAAATTTATCACTTAATCTTACAATTGGACTGATTCTATACCAATAATCAAAAGAGTCTCTTCCATTTTCAAAGAAAGTTCTAAAACCAATATTAGCGTCTATTGCTAAAGTGTTGTTATAGTTTGTGGATATCCAGACGTTGGAATTAAATACATTTTCATAAATAAAAAACCTTCCTTCTGTACGGGGTTCAAAATAATCATATTGCTTACCAATTTGAAAATTCATATTTGCACCTATATCATGTAATGTTTTTGTTTTAGCATATAAATTTACCCCTAAGTTTTTTCCGGTATATGTATCCGGGTTGTATAGTTGCCTATAATTAAACCAAGTGTTAACTCTAAAGGTATTAAAGTTTTTAGAAGGTTTAAAGGTTCTGTATGAAGCGTCTACTGAAAAATTATTGTAATTATTTTGCCTTGAAATACCAAAATCATTAATATCGTATTTTTTGTCGGATAAATTATGAGAAAGTCTAAATTGATAGTTTCCACTAATTTTTCCAATTGATAAATTTGTATTAAAACCTGTTTCAGTATTAGTTTCTAGGTTAAGGTTGCTCATTTTTACATGCCCACGCACATTGTATTTATTAGCTTTATTTGAAAGACTTATAAAAGCTCCTGTAACATTAGCATCTCTATAATGACCGTTTCTTGTAACATTTGTATTTACTAGGCTAACAGATGAGTTTTTGTTAAACTGTTGGTCTAGTACAAAAACATTATAATTAGTAAAAGGTTCTGTAGTTACTTTTCTAGTTTCACCTGTTATATTATTTGTAATTTGTGCTTCTGTTTTCTCAGTAATAGCATTAAAAACACCTATACCTAAGCCTTTTTTTGTTCTCCCAGATACTTTAATTGCATTTAGCATTTTTACTTCACTAGGATTATCAACTAATGTTTCATTTGTATCAAGATTTGCTTCATCAAAATAGGCAGAAGGTGTGCTACCTATTCTACGGGAATAAAACAAGCCTCCTTTATTAAATAAGTCTACTCCTTCAGTAAAAAATTGACGTTGTTCTGAAAATGTTTGTTCAAACGGACCTAAATTTAGTGATGCATTATCAACACTAGTTTGGCTGAAATCAGGAATTAAAGTAGCATCTAAAGTGAAATTTTCACTAATTCCATACTTCACGTCTAAACCTGCACTAAAATTACTTTCTTTTGTACCGTCAAAACGTGTTTCTGTTCCTGATAAAAAAGGGTATAAACTAAGTCTTGTTGGAGGTGTTATTTTTTTTAATCCCTTTAATTCTCCATGATATAGACCAATATTCCCTTTAGTAATATCTATCGGACTCCAAGTGTATTGTTCTAAGGATCTTCTAAAATGTCTATGGAAATTTAACCCCCAAGTTTGTGGGCCTTTATTTGAAAAACGAAGTGCAGAATATGGTATTTTCATTTCAACAATCCATCCATCCTCTACAATTCTTACCTGACTGTCCCAAACCGCATTCCAGCTAAAGTCTTCTCCGTTATTTGGATTAGAAACTGCATCTGCTTGATTTCCAGAACTAAATACAAAAAACTCTGTATCGTTTTGTGCGTCATTATTAGGGTTAAAAATTACGCCAAAGAAATCTGATTGGCCAAAATTATCTCTACTATTAAATTGACGCATTATTTTATCAGGAGCATCATATAAATATGCACCTATATATATAGCGGTATCATCATATGTCACTTTTACAACAGTTTTGTTGGTATTCGTTTCTTTTACCCCCATAGTAGGCCTGAATTGAACAAAGTTTTTAGCTTCATCAGCATTTTTCCATGCTTCATCATCTAAAACACCATCAATTTTTGGCGCATTTGAAGTTTTAACAATTGTATATTCTTTTTTAACTTGTTCTAGTTGGGCAAAACTAAAGGAAGATATAAATAATACGAAGATTAGGAATAGTGATTTCATATAGGGTTTAATTGATGTGGCAAAGCTACATTATACCGAGTATAAGAATCATAAATAAAAGTTAAATATATATTGAAGAAAGATAGTTTTATACTAGAATAAACGTTTTTGTTATAGAATTTAGATTAATTTAGTGCTTTGAAATTGAATGAATAAATTTTGACATGGGATACAAACATTTTGAAGAGTATAATGAGGAAACTACAGCTGAAATTAAAGCTAGATATACTAAAATAATTGAGGAGGTAGGAGAGGATGTAACCCGTGAAGGATTATTAAAAACACCTGAACGCGCTTCAAAAGCGATGCAGTTTTTAACGCAAGGCTATGACTTAGACGCAGCTGAAATTTTAAAGAGCGCCATGTTTAAGGAGGATTATAATAACATGGTTATTGTTAAGGATATTGAATTGTATTCACTTTGTGAACATCATATGTTGCCTTTTTTTGGTAAAGCGCATATAGCTTATATTCCTAACGGGCATATTGTTGGATTGAGTAAGTTGCCTAGAATTGTAGATGTTTTTTCTAGGCGTTTGCAAGTACAAGAACGTTTAACAGACCAAATATTAAAATGTATTGACGATACATTAAGTCCGAAAGGAGTGGCAGTAGTTATTGAAGCAAGTCATATGTGTATGATGATGCGTGGAGTACAAAAACAAAATTCAACTACAACTACATCAGGGTTCACAGGAGCGTTTAGAAATCAAGAAACGAGAAACGAATTTTTAAAATTAATTACCTCAGATTTAAGCTAGCTCACACTGTGAGTTTTTAAGGGAAAATCAATTTATTAAAATAAACGTCTAAGGTGATATTTAACCAATACTATTTTTCGTTTGAGGTAATACTTGAAAAACGAAATCAATTGTTTAAATTTGCGTTCCAATTATTGAAAGAAGTAGCATGTTAGAAAGATTACAGATAGTAAAACAACGTTTTGATGAAGTATCAGATTTGATTATTCAACCTGATATTATCATGGATCAAAAACGATATATCGCTTTAAATAGAGAGTATAAGGATTTACGTATCATGATGGAGAAGCGTGATCAATATATTGAATTGACTAATAATATTGAAGAATCTAACGAAATTATAAAAGACGGTTCTGATGCAGAAATGGTTGAAATGGCCAAAATGCAATTGGATGAGGCTAAAGAACAATTACCAGCTTTAGAGGAAGATATTAACTTGTTGATGATTCCTAAAGATCCTGAAGATGCTAAAAATGTTGTTGTAGAGCTTCGTGCAGGTACTGGTGGAGATGAAGCAAGTATTTTTGCAGGAGATTTATACCGTATGTATACTAAATACGCGAGTGATAAAGGATGGAAAGTAGATGTTGTAAATGTAAGTGAAGGTACTTCTGGAGGATTTAAAGAAATCATTTTTGAAGTTTCCGGAGAAGATGTTTACGGAACATTAAAGTACGAATCTGGAGTGCACCGTGTACAACGTGTGCCGCAAACAGAAACTCAAGGAAGAGTTCATACATCAGCAGCTACTGTAATTGTATTACCAGAGGCAGAAGAGTTTGATGTTCAGTTGAATATGCAAGAAGTACGTATAGAGCGTACTACTTCTACAGGACCAGGTGGGCAATCAGTAAATACAACGTATTCGGCAATTAAATTGCATCACGAGCCAACAGGTATGATTGTTAGTTGTCAGGATCAAAAATCATCACATAAAAACTTAGAGAAAGCCTTAAAAGTATTGCGTTCTCGTTTATATGAATTAGAACTTGCTAAAAAACAAGCAGCAGATTCTGCTACTCGTAAAAGTTTAGTAGCTTCTGGAGATAGATCTTCAAAAATTAGAACTTATAATTATCCACAAGGAAGGGTTACTGATCATAGAATAGGATTAACATTATATGATTTACCAAATATTGTAAATGGAGATATTCAGAAAATAATTGACGAATTAAAAATTGTCGTTAATACTGAAAAGTTAAAAGCAGCTTCTGACGAAATTTAAAAAGAATTTAATTCCCGCTTTCATGCGGGAATTTTTATATACTATCAGTTTAGAGATTATACAATGACAACAGCACAACTAGTAGAACAGATAAAGGCAAAAAAATCATTTTTATGTATTGGTTTAGATGTCGATTTAAATAAAATACCACAGCATTTATTAGCAACTGAAGATCCTATTTTTGAATTCAATAAAGCTATTATAGAAGCTACACATCATTTATGTGTTTCTTATAAACCTAATACTGCTTTTTATGAAGCATATGGATTAAAAGGATGGAAGTCGTTAGAAAAGACAATTCAGTATTTAAATGCGAATTACCCAGAAATATATACTATAGCAGATGCAAAACGTGGTGATATAGGAAATACGTCTACCATGTACGCTAAAGCCTTTTTAGAGGATTTAGCCTTTGATTCGGTTACTGTTGCACCATATATGGGAAAAGATTCTGTAGAGCCTTTTTTAGCCTTTAAAGACAAGCATACTATTATGTTGGCTTTAACGTCAAATAAAGGAGCGTTTGATTTTCAGACATTAGAAACAAACGGACAAGAGTTGTATAAGCAAGTTTTAGAAACTTCTAAATCGTGGGAGAATTCAGAAAACCTGATGTATGTTGTTGGTGCTACCAAAGCCGAGTATTTTAAGGAGATCCGTAAGATAGTTCCGAATAGTTTTTTGTTAGTCCCTGGAGTGGGAGTACAAGGAGGAAATTTACAAGATGTTTGTAAATACGGAATGTCTGAGGATATAGGTTTATTAATTAATTCTTCTCGTGGAATTATATATGCCAGTAATGATGAAAATTTTGCTCAAGCTGCAGCTGTTAAAGCTAAAGAGTTACAAGTGCAGATGGAAGAAATTCTTATAAATAGATTGTAGTAAAATAAAATGATATCTTTTAAGGATCAACTAAATAGGTCGGTAGAATTGACGAGTGTGCCTAAACGAATTATTTCGTTGGTGCCTTCACAAACTGAATTATTGGTTGATTTAGGCTTAGAAGACAGTATTGTTGGTGTAACTAAATTCTGTGTACATCCTGATTACTTACGAAAAGGAAAAACTATTGTAGGAGGAACTAAACAAGTTCATTATGATAAAATAAAAGCGTTACAGCCAGATTTGATTCTTTGTAATAAGGAAGAAAATACCAAAGAAATGGTTGAAGAGCTCGAAAAAATTGCTCCAGTTCATGTTTCTGATATCTATACAATTGATGATACTGCTGAATTAATAAAACAGTATGGTGAATTATTTTCTATTCATAATAAGGCTACTGAAATTACCAATAAGCTAATTGATTTAGTTGACGATTTTAAGAACTATATAATTAACAGGCCGGTAAAGAAAGTCGCTTATTTTATTTGGAGAAAACCTTGGATGGTTGCAGGGAATAACACTATAATAGATCACTTATTGTCTTTAAATAAGTTTAAAAATGTATTTGCTAACTTATCAAGATATCCAGAAGTAGATATCAATACATTAGTTGAGAAGAATAAACCAGATTTTGTATTATTATCTAGTGAGCCATACCCATTTAAAGAAAAGCATATTGAAGAATTGAAAGGAATAATCCCAAAAACTAAAATTCTATTAGTAGATGGTGAATATTTTTCGTGGTATGGTACAAGACTACTTGAAGCTTTTAATTATTTTAAGGCTTTGCATAAGTTACTTGACAGTAAGGATTAGTACCCAAACTTGATTCTATTAATTTTTTCTAATAAACGCATAGCTTTGTATGCAGCTAAGTCGCTTATTGTACTGTTTGTATATTTGAAATTATACGCTTTTTCGACAAGTTTTTTGTAACGTGATTCTAGTCTTGAAGTATCTCTGTATATGTCTAATTCTGCTAGCATTGGTTGTAAAAGTTTGGTTTTAAGTTAGTTAAAGGTAGTGAAAAATAAATGAAGTTACAATATGTTATTAGCTAAACTTTTGTGAATGTATCTTTTGTGAGGTTGTATCATAAAAAAAACCGCCAAAGTAGTCTTTGACGGCTTTGGCGGTTTTTTTTTCGTTATGATGAATTTATTTCAGTAACTCTTTATTAATATTAGAATTATGCGACCTTGAAATGAGTTCAGGTTGATGAATATTTCTTAATCTTGTAAAGCGAATACTTTTTGTAATAAGTCTGTAGTTCTTGATCCTACTTTATTTCTGATTTCTTTTTCTTCAACAGCTATCATAGTATAAACTCCTTTTAAAGCTTCATTTGTAGTGTAGTCCGTTAAATCAGGATTTACCTTGTTTATAAAAGGAATACTGTTGTATTTAGTAATGATATTACTCCATACTTTGTCAGCACCAACCTTTGCAAACGAATTTTTTATAACTGGATTAAATTTAGCATATAATGCACTTTTAGTTCCAGTTTGTAAATAAGCTGTTGCAGCATTGTCGTTTCCTAATAAGATGTTTTTTGCATCATTAAAAGTGATTCCTTTAACAGCGTTCACAAAAATGGGAGTAGCTTCACCTACTGCATCTTCTGCGGCTCTATTTAATACCTTTAAACCTTCATCGGCTAATTTACTTAATCCAATATCACGTAACCCTTTGTCAACTTTTTTTAATTCTTCTGGTAATAATATCTTCACCAACTGATTTCCTAAAAAACCATCTTTCTGAGTTAGTTTAGAAACTTGTTTTTCAATCCCTAAATCTAAAGCTTCTCTTAATCCAGCTCCGATATCAGCATTGGATAATATCCCCCCTGTTTGTTGTGGTAAATTATCAACTACTTGTTGTAATTCAGCACAGCTAGTTAGAAATAAAATTGAGGTAATAGCGAAAATTTTACGTATCATGTTTGTCTATTTTTTTTATAAAGTTCAAATGTACAATTTTATTTGAGCATGTAGGGCTGTTGTAGTTCTTCTTGTGTGAATTGTATTAATTCGTTGAAAAAAGAAGTAAATTCTTTTTCAAATTCTACATAGAACTCTTGTAATTCTACCACAGCAAGATTCATTTTTGATCTGTTTTTAGTTCTACGATTCATTCCTTCCAATACTTTGGTTATCCCTTCTATACTTGCATAACTGAGTAACCAGTTGTCTTGGGTCATAAACGGGAACATTTTTTGAACAGGTAGTGGTAAAACTTCAAAGTTATCTTCTAATAATTCATAAAAATCTTTGACATATTCATCTAATGGAACATCAGAATATGTTGACCAGTTTTTAGCTAAAAAATGATCGTATAAAATATCTACAATTACACCGGAGTAATGGCCATAGTTTTCATGGAGTCTTTTCTTACTTAGTTTTACGGTTAAATGACTATCGGTAAACGTATCAATATGTCGGTGTAGTATAATTCCTTTTTGAATTTCTAAAGGATATTCTAAGTATTTTTTTCCTCTAATGCTGTCAGCAATAAAGTTTCCGATTTTTAAATTGTCGTTATTTCTGGAGAGGTATATATGTGCTAAAAAGTTCATGAGTCTAATTTATAAAAAGAGAATTAATAAATACAGTATCTAATTGTATATTTGTTATAATAAAAAAAATAAACATGACCTTAATAAAATCGATATCAGGAATTAGAGGAACTATAGGTGGGGCAGTAGGAGAAAACTTAACTCCTGTTGATGCAGTAAAATTTGCTGCCGCTTATGGAACTTGGTTAAAGAATGATAGAAATAAAGAAATCTATAGAGTTGTTGTAGGTAGAGATGCTCGAATTTCGGGTAATATGATCCAGGATTTAGTAATGAATACCTTAATAGGTTTAGGGATTCATGTGATTGATTTAGGTTTGTCGACTACACCTACAGTGGAGATAGCTGTTCCTTTAGAGCATGCTGATGGAGGAATCATTTTAACAGCATCACATAATCCGAAACAATGGAATGCTTTAAAATTACTAAATAGTAAAGGAGAGTTTTTAAATGGAGTAGAAGGAGCTAAAATTTTAGATATTGCTGAAAAGGATGGTTTTGACTTTGCTGAGGTTGATGATTTGGGAAAAATCACTAAAAACGATGCTTATATTGATATTCATATTGATGAAGTGTTGGATTTAGATTTGGTAGATGCAGATGTAATTAAAAAAGCAGGTTTTAAAGTTGTAGTTGATGGTGTGAATTCTACTGGTGGTATTGCAATACCACTTTTATTAGATCGTTTAGGAGTGCAAACTGTAAAGTTGTATTGTGAACCTAACGGAGAATTCCCTCATAACCCAGAACCTTTAAAAGAAAATTTAACAGATATATCAGAATTAGTTGTTAAAGAAAAAGCAGATTTAGGAATTGTGGTAGATCCAGACGTAGATAGGTTAGCCTTCATTTGTGATGATGGTGAAATGTTTGGTGAGGAATATACTTTGGTAGCTTGTGCTGATTATGTATTGAGTAAAACAAAAGGAAATACAGTTTCTAATATGTCATCGTCAAGAGCTTTACGTGATGTTACTGAAAAACATGGAGGTACTTATGAAGCGTCTGCAGTTGGAGAAGTAAATGTGGTTGAGCTGATGAAAAAGAATAATGCTATTATAGGTGGTGAAGGTAATGGGGGTATTATTTACCCATCATCTCATTATGGAAGAGATTCTTTAGTTGGTGTAGCTTTGTTTTTGACACATCTAGCTGAGAAACAGATGACTGTACGTGAGTTAAGAGATTCTTATCCTAGTTACTTCATGAGTAAAAATAAAATTCAATTAACACCGCAGCTAGATGTTGATGGGATTTTAAAAGCAATGGAAGAAAAGTATGCTCATGAAAACATCACTACTGTTGATGGGGTTAAAATTGACTTCGCTGAAAACTGGGTGCATTTAAGAAAGAGTAATACTGAGCCAATAATTAGAATTTATACAGAAGCAAAATCACAAGAATTGGCTGATGATTTGGCACAAAATATTATTAATGAGATAAAAACAATAGCGAATATTTAAGAATTCTTTAACTATAAAAGGTAAGGATTAAGATTAATTTCGTCAGAACTAAATCATAAATAAAAATAGCAATCATGAAAAAATTATTATTATCAATTTTTTGCCTTGGAACAATAGGTGTAAGTAATGCTCAAATTCAAACACCTCAAGCGAGTCCATCAGCAAAAGTTGAGCAAAAAGTTGGATTGACAGATGTAACTTTAGAGTATTCAAGACCAGGAGTAAAAGGAAGAAAAGTATTCGGAGAGTTGGTTCCTTTTGGAAAATTATGGAGAACAGGAGCAAATGCTAATACTAAAATTACTTTTTCTGACGATGTAAAAATTTCTGGACAAGAATTAAAGGCTGGTAGTTATGCTGTTTATACTAAACCGACAGCAACTACTTGGGAAGTGTATTTTTATAATGACACTAAAAACTGGGGAACCCCACAAAAATGGGATGACACTAAGGTAGTAGCAAAAACTACTGCAAAAGTAACTAGTTTGCGTTCTAGTATAGAATCTTTTACAATCTCAATTGATAATCTAAAAAATGATACTGCTGTAATTACTATTGCATGGGAAAATACTTCAGTAGCTGTGCCTTTTTCAGTTCCAACTGGTAAGAAAACGGTTGCAAACATAGAAAAGGCTATGAAAGGTCCTAGTGCAGGAGATTATTTTTCAGCTGCTAGATATTATTTAGAAGAAGGAAAGTCTATTACAGATGCTAAAACTTGGATTGATAAGGCTATTGATATGACTAAAGATAAGCCTAGATTTTGGTATTTAAGACAACAGTCATTAATTTATGCTAAGTCAGGATCAAAGAAAGAAGCTGTGTCTATAGCTAAAGAATCAATGAAGTTAGCAGAAAAAGCAGGTAATGCTGATTATGTTAAAATGAATAAAGATTCTATTAAAGAATGGAGTAAATAATTAACTACTTCTTTAAGTATCAAAAAAGAGCCAATATCAATGATATTGGCTCTTTTAGTTTTTAGAATATTGAGTTTACTTATTCTTTTTCATAAGCTGTAAGGTAATTGCGATACTCATAGTGAGGAAGCATCCAAATAGATTAAGCCATAAATACGGCATCCAATCAAACGACCATCCTATTATAACAATTATCTGTGTGATAATAGCCGCTACAAATACTGCTTGTGACTTAACTAATTTAAAGAAAAAAGCAAGTAAGAATATACCTAAGATATTACCATAAAAAATGGAGCCAATTATGTTAACCAACTGAATTAAGTTTTCAAATAGCGTCCCATAGCAAGCAAAGGTTATTGCAAGAACACCCCAACCGAAGGTAAACCATTTTGTAGCTTTTACATAATGTAAATCTTCTCTTTTTATTTTATGATTCCTTTTGTATAAATCTATTGTTGTGGTAGTTGCTAAAGCATTTAATTCACTAGCTGTACTTGACATAGCAGCACTAAGAATAACTGCCAATAGTAGCCCTATTAATCCTTTGGGCATATTGTTTAATATAAAATGTATAAAAACATAATCTTTATCATTTTTTTCAGCGACGATATTGGCTTTTGAAATAAGTTCTTTTGCTTGAGCTCTATATTCTGAATCTTTCTGGTTTAAGATTTTTCTAGTTTTATCATCATTCACATCCAAATTAAAAATTAACTGTTGATTCTCTGAATGTGCTAGTTCTAGAGCTTTGTATTCATTTGCATATTCAGTTCGTAATATTTGATTTTCTACTTCAGGATTAAAATGGATAGGAGAGGCGCTGAATTGATAAAAAACAAAAACCATTACACCAACAAGTAAAATAAAAAATTGCATAGGTACTTTTAGTATGGCATTAAATAACAATCCTAACTGGCTTTCTTTAATCGATTTCCCAGATAAATATCTTTGTACCTGGCTTTGATCTGTTCCAAAATATGATAAAGCTAAAAATGTTCCTCCAATGATTCCGCTCCAAAAGGTATATCTGTTTTCTAAATTAAATGAAAAATCTAATACTTTCATTTTCCCAGAAACTCCTGCAATATCTATAGCTTTTCCAAAGTTTACAGTGTCAGGTAAATAACTAATAATCAGGTAAAATGCTATAAACATCCCTGTCATAATAATAAACATTTGCTGTTTTTGTGTAACACTTACAGCTTTTGTTCCACCAGAAACGGTGTATATAATTACAAGAATACCTATTATTAAATTTAGCGTTTTTAAATCCCAACCTAAAATACTAGATAAAATTATGGCTGGTGCAAATATGGTAATACCTGCTGCTAAGCCTCTTTGTATTAGGAATAAAATAGCAGCTAAAGTTCTTGTTTTTAAATCAAAACGTTGTTCTAGGTACTCATATGCAGTAAAGACTTTTAGCTTGTGGTAAATAGGTATAAATACCAAACAAATTATTACCATGGCTATTGGTAGCCCAAAGTAAAACTGTACAAATCCCATTCCGCTATGAAATGCTTGCCCTGGTGTAGATAAAAATGTAATAGCACTTGCTTGAGTTGCCATCACAGACAAACCTATAGTCCACCATTTTCCATCACCTC
>Ga0209395_1002329_pt1 | contig 25063 bp, 17 predicted proteins | sample GOMGulsemesocosm_3_FD_184635 | JGI IMG/M metagenome (GOLD analysis project Ga0209395, IMG submission 184635) | Methane-oxidizing microbial communities from mesocosms in the Gulf of Mexico - GOM9D Gulf of Mexico (SPAdes) (version 2) | ecosystem: Environmental > Aquatic > Marine > Cold seeps... | reverse complement strand
GCATTTGTATTAGGTCTAGGTAAAGGTAACGGCGATCGTTTACGTAAGAAATACCAAGATTTAACAAACGTTGATGCTGCATTCCAAGGCATTCTTGATCACTGGGCAGAGCGTTGCGAGAAATTCCAAGTTAAATCGCCAAATGCTGGTCTTGATTCAATGATCAATACGTGGACGCTATACCAAGCTGAAACATGTGTAGTATGGTCTCGTTTTGCTTCGTTCATCGAAGTAGGTGGACGTACTGGTCTTGGTTACCGTGATACAGCGCAGGACGCTATCTCAGTACCACATGCTAACCCTAAAATGACCCGTAAGCGTTTAGTTGACCTATTACGTGGTCAAGTTAAAGAAGGTTACGGTCTACATTTATTTGATCCAGATTGGTTCGATCCAGAGAAAAAAGATGTTGTTCCATCTAAATCTCCAACAGTAGTACCAACACCATCTGATGATGACAAAATTCACGGTATCGAAGATACATGTTCAGATGACCACTTATGGATCGTTCCAACGATTTGTAAATATGTAATGGAATCTGGCGAAGATAGCTTCTTCGACGAAGTAATTCCTTACGCTAACGGTGGCGATGCAACAGTATACGACCATATGAAAGCGGCATTAGACTTCTCTGCAAAATACGTTGGCCAAACAGGTATCTGTAAAGGTTTACGTGCCGATTGGAATGACTGTCTAAACCTTGGTGGCGGTGAGTCTTCAATGGTTTCTTTCTTACATTACTGGGCACTTCAAGAGTTCTTAGATCTTGCTAAGCACTTAGGTAAAGAAGATGACGTTGCTAAATACACTGCAATGGCTGAAGGCGTGCAAAAAGCATGTGAAGAAGTACTTTGGGATGACGAGGGTGGTTGGTACATCCGTGGCTTACTGAAGGTCGTATCCACTTAGAGTCAAATACACTAGCTGTACTTTCTGGTGCTGTTTCTCAAGAGCGTGGTGAGCGTGCAATGGACTCAGTTGATGAGCACTTGTACTCAGATTACGGTTTACACTTAAACTCTCCATCATTCACAACACCTAATGATGACATCGGTTTTGTTACACGTGTATACCCAGGTATCAAAGAGAATGGCGCAATCTTCTCTCATCCAAACCCATGGGCTTGGGTAGCTGAAGCTAAGCTAGGTCGTGGTGATCGTGCAATGAAGTTCTACGATGCACTTAACCCGTACAACCAAAACGAAAACATCGACTTACGTGTAACTGAACCTTACTCATACGTACAGTTCATCAATGGTCGTGATCACCAAGACCACGGTCGTGCTAACCACCCATGGTTAACAGGTACTTCTGGTTGGGCTTACTTTGCGGTAACTAACTTTATTCTAGGTGTGCGTTTAGGCTTTGACGGCTTAATCGTTGATCCATGTATCCCAACTGACTGGCCTGGTTTTGAAGTTTCACGTCAATGGCGTGATGCTACATTCAAGATCGAAGTTAAAAACCCGAACAACGTAAGTAAAGGTGTTAAATCTGTTACGTTAAACGGCGTTGAAGTTGAAGGTGCAATCCCAGTTCAAGAAGCTGGTTCTGTTAACAGCGTAATCGTAACTATGGGCTAAATAACTTGTTATATCGCCCGATTACGGCGTTACAAATACTCGCTTATGAAAACCATAAGTTTCGTGTTTGTGCCTTGTACTCAGGCGATATTCCGGCGTTATTAATGTCAATATGATTCTAGGGAGCTTCGGCTCCCTTTATCAGTAGAAAATTCTTAAAAACTATAAAAATATGGAGATTCAAATGGTTAAGTTCGGAACAGGCGGCTGGCGTTCAATTATTGGTGATGAATTCACTAGAGCTAACGTATGCCTAGTAGCACAATCTATCGCTAATATTATGATTAACGAAAACGTACAAGATAAAGGTTTCGTAGTTGGTTATGACCGTCGTTTTCTTTCAGATAAAGCTGCAAAATGGTTTTCAGGCGTATTAGCGGCTAACGGTATTAAAGTAAGCTTTATTGATCGTTTTGTACCAACACCTATTGTTATGTACAAAGCAAAAGAGATGGGTTGTATCTATTCTGCATGTATCACTGCATCGCATAACCCACATGATTACAATGGTATTAAAGTATTTATCGAAGGTGGTCGTGACGCTGATGAAGTGATCACATGAAGTGATCACGCAAAAAATCGAAGAGCAGATGCCTGCTATCACACCTAGTGACATCAAAGAGCTTGATTTTGACAAAGCAATTGAAGCGGATTCGATTGTTATCATCAACCCAATGAATGAGTTTGTTGACTCTGTTCTTGACCTGTTAGACGTTGAAGCAATCAAACAAGCGAGCCTGCGTGTATTAATTGACCCTATGTTCGGTGTGGCTAAAAATGCATTACAAACGGTATTAATTACGGGCCGTTGTGATGTTGATGTTATTAATGATGGTGAAAACCCTGGTTTTGGTGGCATGATGCCTTCACCTTCTGCGGCAACACTTTACCAACTTAAGCACCTTGTTGTTCACGGTGGTTACGATGTAGGTATTGGTACAGATGGTGATGCTGACCGTATCGGTATTATCGATGAAAAAGGTAACTTTGTTCACCCGAATGAGATCCTAATTCTTCTTTATTACTACCTGATCAAATACAAAAAACAGACTGGCTCTGTAGTACGTAATATCGCTACAACGCATATCTTAGATAAGATTGCAGTCGATCACGGTCAGAAGTCTTTTGAAGTGCCTGTTGGTTTCAAACACATCAGTTCACAAATGGAAGCTGATGATTCTTTAATCGGTGGTGAAAGCTCTGGTGGTTTAACTATCCGTGGTCATATTAAAGGTAAAGACAGTGTATTTGCTGCTTCTCTTTTAGTTGAGATGATTGCGGTTTCAGGTAAGAAAATTTCTGAGCTACTTGAAGAAATTTACGAAAAATACGGTTACACATACACAGCTGAAGGTGATTGCACATTCAAAGCTGAAGAGAAAGAGACTATCTACAACAAAATTTATGTAGAAAAATCACTGCCTGAATTTGAGTATGAAATTGAGAAAGTGAGCTACGCTGATGGCCTTAAAGTTTACTTCAAAAATGGCGGTTGGATGATTGCTCGTTTCTCTGGTACTGAGCCACTTTTACGTATCTTCTCTGAAATGAAAGATCAAACAACAGCCGAAGGCATTGTTAATCAAGTAAAACAGTTCTTAGCGCTTTAATTTTCCAATTGATAGTGCTTCAAAAGGCCAAGTAGTAAAGCTACTTGGCCTTTTTGTTTTTATTCTGAAAAACAATCGCTTATATACGGCAGCACATACAACATACTCTCTGCCATATGATCAACGTGGCCACCATCAAACTCAAACAGTTTCACAGAGTAACCATCGGCTTGTATCTGTTGAGCAAAGGCACGGCTTTTATCAAGGAAATACTCTTTTAAACCGACATCCAGTGCTAAGTTAACATCTTGTAGTTGTTTTTTATGTGCTTGATAGCGAGTTGTGTGGGTGTTTGCTTGCAGTGCTGCAAAGTCAGCCTCTTCAAGTGGAAACTTGCAATACAGTGGTGGGTTGTTTTCATCTGCAAATGTAATTTGTAAGTTAGATAAGATGATGTGTGCCCAAATATCCAGTGAATCGATCGCTTGTTTGCCTAAGTTAACCTGTTGTAATGATTCAAAATGTTTTTCATATAACTCTTCAACAAAAGTAAATGAACTGGCATCGATGGCTGGTGCACTCATTGCAAAGCCATGTTTAAACATCTTTGGAGACAATAACAGGGTTTTTAATACACAATCACCACCTGAGCTATGACCTACAATCGCTCTATTGTGCCAACCATTTTTACAACGATAGTTTGATTCAATTGCTTCTATTAAATCTTGGCAGATAAATTGTTGCCAGTTTCCCTGTATAGGCGAGTCGAGATAAGCGCTACAGGTTTGTGTTGTACCATTTTCAGGTACGACGATAATCATCTCATCAATTTCGCCACTTTCATTAAGTTGGTCCGCAATATTGTGCACAGGAAGATCATCGCTAAACCAGCCCTGCGCAGTGCCACCAAAGCCATGCATCAAATAGAGAACGGGGTAGTGTTGATCACCTTTATTTTCGTAACTTGGTGGTAAATAGACCAATACTTCCCGCTGTGTTTTATCATCTAACTTATTATTGGCTAATGAAGGCGCCTCAATAAATATTGTTTGTGGGTTGCCATTTGACATCTTAACTCCTTATTAATATTAGCTAACTTTCCATGCTGTAATTGGCTAATAGTGTGTTTACTTTTAATGCTGAACGCAATAGTAGTTGCAATAAATTATTTAATAAAATCAACTGAGTAGGCAGAGATGAAAACATCATAATTAATAGTATTGTTGTTAAGTGTTGCTTTGCCCCTCTCTCATATATTGCTTTAAATCACATAAATAGGGATTGTTGGAAACGTTGCCTATATTCATTTTTTTGTTACTTAAGCGCTTGTTAACATTAATATTTCTGGGTGATATATCGTCAATTACGATTATTTTTATTTGATTTTAATGCAACCTTTCTCACAAATAATATCAACAATGATTGCTTGATTATTTTCTTATGTAAGAATGGGTTCGTTCCCATTTTTGTTGTCAGTCATTCTACAATGGTAAATATGCTGACTGAATAGGGTCTACACAGCCGTTACATTATTTTTTAACATATTGTTTTTTATGAAAATAAATAGTCAAAGAGTGAAGTCTTTGCTTAAACATGGAGAGTAAAAATGAAAAAGACACTACTGGTCAGTTGTTTGTTAGCCGGGTTTGTCACATCAGGTGCCGTTGTTGCAAAAAGTGATATTAAACAGGGTGGTGATTTAACTTTAATTACTAAGCTGGTTGATGCACATGTGCGTAACTTTAACCCGTATAATGATGCCGTTGGTCAATATTATGCACGTGACTTTATGTATGAGACGCTGTGGATCCCCAATATCATGCACCCTGATAAACCTATCCCTGTACTTGCTACTTCTTATGAGGTGGCTAAGGATCTGAAAAGCGTCACCTTTAATTTGCGTGAAGGTGTTAAATGGTCGGATGGTGAAGCGTTTACCGCTGATGATGTGGTGTTTACGGTAGAGCTTGCCAAGCGATTCCCTGCTTATAATGTGCAAGGTGTACTTTGGTATGATAAAGACAGCGACGAAGGTAATATTGTTTCAGTTGAAAAGTTAAATAAGCATCAAGTACGTATTAACCTACAAAAAGCTAACGGCCTCGCATATTTAGGGTTAGGTGCGATGTATCCTCTGCCTGAGCATATTTGGAAAGATATTAAAGATCCTAAGAATTTCCGTAATGAAAACCCTGTTGCAACGGGTCCATTTATTAATGTGAAACGTTTTACACCTTCAATTATCAAGGTATGTCGTAATGAAAATTATTGGCAAGAGGCTAAACCTTACCTCGACTGCCTTAAATTCCCACAATATTCAGGTAATGAGCAAGCCCTTGCAGCCGCTGCAAAAGGTAAAGTTGATTGGTTAGGTGTGGGGCTTTCTGATACTAAATCTTACAGCTCAAAATCTAAAGATAACAAATTTTGGTTATCGGCGGGTGGTAATACTAACCTGCAGTTAAATACCACTAAAGCGCCATTTAATAACCTCGAATTCCGTAAAGCGATGAGTATGGCAATCAATCGTACTGATTTAGTTGAGTTTGCAACCTTTGGTTTAACCACTCCCACTAAATACCCAATTGGTACTGGTGAGTTCTACAAGTCTTGGTATAACGAAGCGAGTCTTGCTAAATACGAATATCTGATGGAATACAACCCTAAAGCCGCTAAGAAAATTTTAGATGATGCAGGCATTAAAGATATCGATGGTGATGGTTGGCGTGAAAATGCTGATGGCACACCAATTAGCTTTAAAATATCAGTGCCAAGTGGCTGGACGGATTGGGTTAACTCTGTAATGCAAATTTCAGAAAACCTACAGGATATCGGCATTAATGCACGTGCTCATACGCCCGATGAAAATGCATGGTTTGATGCAGTACCAACGGGAGACTTTGATGCTTACATTATGTGGACTCATTCCAACGTTGTGCCATGGGGAACTTATAACGACCTATTCAATCCTAAAGATATGAATCCACCTAAGCTAAGCTTCCAAGCGATGCATCAGATGCGTCTTCCTGAGCTCACTGCTGAACTGGCTAAATTTACTCAAACGGTGGATTTAGCTGAGCAAAAAGAGCTGATTGGTAATGTTCACGAGATTGTGGCGCAAAACTTACCGGTTATCTCGCTGTTTGCAAACCCTGAGTGGTATGAGTATTCAACGCGTAATATCGCTGGCTGGGTAACGGCTGAGAATCAATATGTACGTCCAATGGTACATGGTGGTACACCTGAACGTTGGTTCCATGTTTTACAACTTCATCAAAAGTAGTCTGTTAATAACTCAGCGCGTTGTCCTTTAGATTAATTACTGCGTTGAAAGTGCTCACTTGGTAAACCAAGCTCCGCGCTTTCGCCTTGTACTTAATCAAAATGACTTAGCGCTGAGTCATTAAAGTAGATCAAAATTTATAACTTCACCTTTCTTAACATATTAATGATTAATACAACTGGAGTTTCACATGAAGTTTCTATTGACCCGTTTAGGTTTTTATCTGAGTGCATTTTGGGTCGCAATTACACTTAATTTCTTTTTACCGCGTTGGATGCCGGGTGATCCGGCAACGCATCTATTTGTTAGTTTAAAAGGCAAGATGAGTCCGGAAGCGTTAGCTGCTATTAAAAAAGCTTATGGCTTTGATGGCTCGCTTTGGGATCAATATGTCGCATATTTGGGAAAAATTTTCAGCGGTGACTTTGGTATTTCAACCACTAACTTCCCTGCGCCTGTTTCAGAAACACTTTTTTATGCGGCAGGTTGGACACTGTTTTTAGTAGGCATATCAATCGCTATCTGTTTTGTGCTGGGCATGATGTTAGGTGTTAAATCGGCATGGAGGCAGGGGCGTTTCTTTGATACGTTTTTTACACCTTTCAACGTGATGTTGTACGCATTTACTCAGCCCGTTGTGTGTTTATTGCTCTTTTATGGATTCTGTATCGAGCTTGAATGGTTCCCGCTTGGCCGAGCACACGATCCAGCACTTGATCCTGGTTTCACTTGGCAGTTTATCTCTAATGTGAGTTATCACGCCGTCATTCCATTACTTTCGTTAGTGGTGATTGGGGTGGGGAGTTGGCACCTTGGTATGCGTAACACCATGATTAATTTGTTAAACCAAGATTTCATTACTATGGCACGTGCAAAAGGGTTGAGTGAACGTCGAGTGATGTATCGTTATGCTGCACGTAATGCGATTTTACCGCAGATAACCTCACTGGCATTAACCTTTGGTTATGTATTAGGTGGCTCGTTTATCGCTGAGTATGTTTTTAACTACCCGGGCTTAGGTAAGTTTACCTTAGCTGCGATTCAATCACGTGATTATGCCTTTATCCAAAGTCAGCTGTTATTAGTAACTGTGTGTGTATTAGTTGCCAATATGATCTCCGACTTACTTAATCTGTGGCTTGATCCACGCCTTCGTTATGCTGGTGCATAACATTTATAGGGATATAAATTAATGAGTATTAAACAATTAAAAGCGGACCTAAAACTAGGTCAGCAACCGAAATTAACTTGGTTGCCAGCCCCGCTACGTGTATTTATTTTAGATAAACGTGGTGCAGTTGGATCGTTGATGTTGCTGTTTATCGTGATGGTTTCACTGTTTGCCCCTGTGCTTGCGCCACATGATCCTTATCGCCGTAGTGGAGCCTCGCATGAGCCACCAAGTAGCGAGCATCTATTAGGCACAACTCGTATGGGCAAAGATGTCTTTAGCCAACTTTTATATGGTGGCAGAACTTCATTAACTGTAGGTTTTGTTGCCAGTATTTTATCGACCTTTATTGCAATTTTGGTAGGTGTAACATCAGGTTATATGGGAGGTAAAGTTGATGAAGCATTAACCTTTTTAACTAATGTGATGCTGGTTATTCCCGGGTTGCCCTTAATTATTGTATTAGCGAGTTTCTTTGATGGCGGGGCAAGTCCAACGGTTATCGGGTTAGTTTTTGCAATCACCGGCTGGGCATGGATGGCACGTGTATTACGTACACAAACCATGACTATCCGTACCAAAGAGTTTGTCACCGCGGCAGAGTTAATGGGGGAAAACAGACTAAAAATCATTCTGGTACAGATATTTCCAAACATGTTATCGCTCACGGTTGGCGGCTTTGTATTAGGTACCATTTATGCCATTTTAGCGGAAGCAGGCCTTGAGTTTATTGGTATTGGCGACCCAAGTGCGGTGACATGGGGCACGATGTTGCATTGGGGGGAAGCAGGCCTTGAGTTTATTGGTATTGGCGACCCAAGTGCGGTGACATGGGGCACGATGTTGCATTGGGGCGAAAGCAACCAAGCGCTACAGATGGGCGCGTGGTGGGAAATATTCCCTGAAGCTATCGCCATTATGTGGACCGGAGCTGCATTGGTGATGATTAACTTCTCAGTTGACCAGATAACTAACCCTGCATTAGGTGCTAAAAAAGGGGTCAATAAAATTAATAAATTCTTAAATAGTCGAGGTATTGCAAGTTATGAATAGTCCACTTATTAATGCAGATGAAAAACAAAAGTCTGCGTCGAAGCAGTATCAAAAACAGGCGATTTTAGAGGTTAAAGATCTCTCTATTCATTACATTGGTGCAAACGATATTACTCAGGCTGTTAAAAAAGTGAGTTTTTCAATCCACCCTGGTGAAGTACTAGGCCTTGCTGGAGAATCTGGTTGTGGGAAGAGTACCATCGCCTTTGCTATTGCACGTTTAACCAGTTTGCCTGGCCTTATTAGTGATGGTGAGATCCTATTTAAAGGTGATGATGTGCTGCGTTACAGTGAAAAGCAGTTACGCTGCTATCGTTGGGCATGTACTAGTTTAGTGTTTCAAAGTGCGATGGATTCACTTAACCCGGTTATTAGCATTAAAGAGCAGATTTGTGACACTATCTTAGCGCATAAAAAAGTATCACTTGCTGAAGCTGTTATTCGTGCTCGTGAGTTAATGATGATGGTAGATTTAGATCCAGACAGACTTGATGAGTTCCCACATCAGTTTAGTGGTGGTATGCGCCAACGCATTGGTATTGCATTAGCAATGGCGCTTGAGCCAGAGCTTATTATTATGGATGAACCCACCACCGCACTAGATGTTGTAGTGCAACGTGACATCATTGAGAAAATTTTTGAGCTCAAAGAAAAACTCGGTTTTGCAGTATTATTTATCAGTCATGATTTAAGCATGATGGCTGAGTTTGCCGATAGAATTGGCGTGATGAAAGACGGGGTTTTATTAGAAATAGCGAATTCTGCAGAGGTTTGGGACAAACCTAAACATGCGTATACCAAACAGCTAGGTGAAGCATTTTTAACACTTGATGCTGCTACGGGTGAGAAATTAACACCAATCAGCGATGAAGAGCGCTTAGCAACACCGCTACTGGAACTTAAAGGCGTGCACAAAACCTTCAAAACTAAGAAAGGTTGGTTTGGTGTTAAGAATTTTAATGCCTTAAATGATGTCTCATTTAAATTACGCAAAGGCAGAGCACTCGCTTTAGTCGGTGAGTCGGGCAGTGGTAAAAGTACCTGTGCACGTATTTTGTCACGTGTTTACAAGCCCTCGGCTGGTGTTCTTAATTACAAAGGAGTGTGCTCTAGCAAGTTGCAAAGCAAACAGGCAGTCAGTGATTATCAAAAAGCGGTGCAGATGATCTTTCAAGACCCGTTCAGTTCACTGAATCCTACCTTGACCATTGGTTATCATCTACGTCGTCCGCTTGAATTGCATCATGAATTTGAAAATGAACAGGCGTTACAGGCAAAAATTTATAGTTTACTGAAGCAAGTTGAGTTATTGCCTGTTGAGGAGATGGCTGCCCGTTATCCTCATGAGCTCAGTGGTGGTCAGCGTCAACGTGTAGCAATTGCACGTGTATTAGCGATTCAACCAGATATTATTCTTGCTGATGAACCTACTTCAATGCTGGATGTATCGTTACGCACAGGTGTATTAGATCTTCTGCAAAAACTTAAAGAGGAGGAAAATATAGCCTTTTTGTATATCACCCACGATATGGCAACAGCGCGTTATTTTGCCGAAGAAACCGCTATTTTATACCGCGGTAATATTGTTGAATGGGGTGATAGCCAAACCGTTGCAAATAATCCTCAACACCCCTATACCCAGCTATTACTTGATTCAGTCCCTGATCCTAAAAGGCCAATTGCGCAGCGTATAAAAGAGGGCAAAAACCCATTACGCGAGATATGGGATCCACTCGGTAAAGGCTGTGTCTATTCTCAACAATGCTCTGGCGTTTTTGGTGAATGCTCTCATATGGATGCGCCTATTATTGAAGTGGGCAAAAATCATTTTATTCGACAGTTTGAATATCTATAGAGGTTAATATGAATAAAATATTAATCAATCATTTAGGGTATGAAAGCGCCAACCCCAAGCAAGCGCTTTTACAACAAACGTCGAATGTTATGCAACATGAAAATGTCTATTTTGAATTAGTTGAAAAGCAAGCTAAGTTAGTTAAATTTCGTGAGTCAGTGACATTTGTTGGAAGCGTTGATAACTGGGCTCAAGGTTTTTTCAGTGTCTTAGATTTCAGTGAATTTAAACAATCTGGAGAATTTTTTGTTCGTCTACTTTGTGCTGATGAGAGCGTTGAAAGTGAAGCGTTTTTAATAAATAGTGGGGTAATATTTAATCAAACTTTTGATCTGTTATTAAGCTACTTTAATAGTCAGCGTTGCCAAAATGTTTGGGATGAAACCGATACAACACTTAGTTTCTATGGAGAAAAACGTTTTGATAAAGTGGATGTTCATGGTGGTTGGTATGATGCTTCGGGTGATAAAAGTAAATATTTAAGTCATCTCTCGTACGCGACTTATATGAACCCCCAGCAAACCCCGATTGTTGTGTGGAATATGTTGGCTGCCTTGGAAAAGGGTAAGCTCAGCGCTGAGCAATCAAAGACATTAAGCGCTGAAATTAACTATGGTGCAGATTTCTTAGTCCGTATGCACGATGAGCAGGGATATTTTTATACAACTGTGTTTGATCAGTGGAGTCATGATCCCGCTAGGCGATTGATATGCAGCTATGAAACTCAAGATGGCCACTTAACTGACAATTGGCAAGCGGGATGGCGCTCGGGTGGTGGGATGGCTATCGCTTCATTAGCACGTGCGAGCGCATTAGGTTGCAAGCAAAGCGAGCTGTATCTGCATAGGGCGGAAAAAGGTTTCTGGCATCTTGTTGACTTTAACCTAGCGTATATTAATGATGGTATTGAAAATATCATTGATGACTATTGTGCGTTACTAGCCGCTGTGGAGTTGTATGTTGTTACTAAGGACAAGCGTTATCAGTTGGTTGCTGCTTCCCGAGCAAGTTCATTACTTAAACGTCTAAGCTCTGATGAGAATTTTAATGGGTGGTTAAGTGCTGACCATCTTGGGGAGCGCCCCTATTTTCATGCTGCAGAAGAGGGGTTACCAATCATCGCTTTGTTGCGATTTTTAGAGGTGGTCGATGTTGATAAACAGCTGTGTGAGACTGTTAAGACTACTCTACAACACATTGCTAATTGTTATTGTCAATTAGCAAGTGAGGTAAATAACCCTTTTAGCTATCCTCGTATGTATAAGAAAACCACTACAAGCATTAAAGCAAGTAGCTTCTTTTACCCGCATGAAAATGAATCGGGGTATTGGTGGCAAGGAGAAAACGCACGCTTAGCTTCGCTTTCAGTGGCTTTTCGCTGTTTGCTAAAGGCTGATATTTTAGATCAATCGTTGCAGGCTAAATTAGCCTTGTTAGCACAGAGCGCTTTAGACTGGATACTAGGCAAAAATCCAATGGATATCTGTATGTTTAATGGCGTTGGTTACCATAATCCTGCTGAGTTTGATCCATTACATCAAAGTGTAAAAGGGGGGATATGTAACGGTATTACATCTGGGTTGTGGGACGAGAGTAGTATAGCGTTCTCCCCGACACATGATGCCAATCATTCTTGGCGCTGGAGTGAGCAGTGGTTACCGCATAGTGCTTGGTTTAGTGGTTACCGCATAGTGCTTGGTTTTTACTCGCCATTTGCAGTTGAATTATATTATAATGGGCACAACAAAGGGCTAAATTTAAGCCCTTTTTCCGTTTATAAAAGAAGACATTATGGTTACAATCAAGCAAGTTTCAGCCCTTTCTGGCGTATCAAAATCAACAGTTTCACGTGTTATTGCAAACAATGGTTCAGTTTCCAAGAAAGCACGTGAAAAAGTTGATGCAGCCATCATCGAACTTGGTTACCGACCTAATAGCTTTGCACGTAGCTTAAAGAGCAATAAGTCAAATATCGTTGGTGTTGTTGTCGTGAATATGGGCAGTGCATTTTATGCAGATATGCTCGGTGGTATTCAAAAAGCATTTCTTGATAGCGAAAAAAACTTAATGGTAACCAGTGCGTATGGTGATAAAGAGACTGAATTTAAAACCATTAGCTCACTCATTGATAGGCAGTGTGATGGCTTATTACTGTTTTTAGAAAGTGACTTCAGTAAAGATGAGATTAATAAACTCTGTAACCGTGATATTCCTATTGTATTGATGGGGAGAGATGGTATTCCATACGGTTATAACTCAGTGCAAGTGGATAACCTCAGCGGTGGTTTGATTGCAGCTCAAAGCTTAATTGATGCAGGACGGCGTAAAATAATCCACTTAGCAGGCCCACAAAATCTTGCTGATGCACGAGATCGTTTAGATAGTTTTTGGAAAGCAATTGAGCAATCTTGCTTAGATAAAAGCCTCTGTAGCGCGATCGTTGGAACTTATACAGAAGAGTTTGGTTATCAGTGTACTAAAAAACTATTAGCAGAAGGTGCTGATTTTGATGCTATTTGTGCTGGCGATGATGATATAGCTGCTGGTGTGTACTTGGCTCTGCGTGAAGCGGGTAAAAAAATTCCTGATGATATCGCGGTAGTGGGTTACGATGATAACTTCCACGCACGCCATATGCACCCGCCTTTAACGTCCATGCGCCAGCCGATAGAGGAGTTAGGCTTGCAAGCGGGGAAAATGCTACTTGCGATGATGCAAGGTGAGGGCTGTGAAAATACCAATACCATATTAGGTGCAACATTGATGGAGCGAGAGTCACTTTAGGCAGCTATTCAATTGAAAGGTCATTCAGATTTTATTAACAAATATTGGCTGGAAAGCGCAACCTATATAAGGGCCTTTTCACGTGAGGTAATAAAGTGGATGCACTAAATGAAATGGCTATTCACGAGCCGTTTTGTTTAATGCCCCTGCCTTACTGAGATGCCCTGCGGTTAGGGTATAACCGATGTTACCATTAACGATAAACTCTACATCCATATAGGCGCTTTCTCTGCAACGGTTGCAACAACAGATGCTGACTTTGTTAAACCATGCTCGCTCTTTATTATGGTTAAAGTTTGGCATAGCATCCGGCCACAGGCTAAATATATCTGCATAGTATATGCACAAACTATCATACGCTTCGCAACACCATCAAATCATCTTCTAAATCTACAGCGTAAATATCGTAACCTAATGAAAATGAATCTCCCCACTAGATGCGGAGCGTACAAAAAAATCGTGCATATAGCAGGGGGGGTATTTGAATGCTTGTAAACGTTTAGCTGGATTTGAGTTCGCGATGTGGAATCAGTGGATTACAAAGTATTACATTGTGCGAGGAAAGAATGAGGATAAATTTGCTCATAATGCAACTAAATTATTGTTTGAAAGCACTGCCGTTATACTGCTATTAATGCAGGTGATGATGGTATTACCACAGGCGTATATTTACTATTGATAGAGGAAATAGAAAATAGCAGGTCAACTATCAGTGATTGGATACGATGACAACTGCCATAGAAATATCTTTATATTGCGCTTTCTACAATCAAATAGCCAAGCAGAGAGGTTGCAGCAAAGCTTTTGTTAGATAAATTAGATAACAAAAAAGCAATTGAGCAATGTGTATAGGCAAAGCAAGTTTTATTAAACGAAGCGCTATGTCTCCCCAATCGCGCGGTAAAAGTATAGTAAGCACCTTGAAACAGCACACAAAACCGAAATTAGTTTGTGAATTTTTGTGTGCGTTTTGTTAGACTACTCGCGCGTAACCAATGGATGGTTACCATTTCAAAGGATGGATTTATGAATAACAAAATGTCGGTATTAGCGATTGCGCTAAGTGCTGCTCTAGGTAGTTCGTCAGCTTTTGCTGCTTCTGCTACAGAGTTTGTGCCGGGAAAAACGAAAGTAAGCAACGGTGACGTTGTTATGTATCAAGGTGAGTGCTACGTTGCACAGAATAACCCAGGGACTTGGGAAACACCTTCTTCATCGGCAACATGGTTTTGGGTATCAACAGCGTGTGATGATTCAACTGTAACACCAACTCCAGTAGTAACACCAACTCCAGTAGTAACACCAACTCCAGTAGTAACACCAACTCCAGTAGTAACACCTACTCCAGAAGTAACACCAACACCAGTTGTAACACCACCAGTAAGTGGCGCGTGGGACAAAGGTACGGTTTATAATACGGGTGACGAAGTTACACACGGTGGAATTACGTATGTTGCTGGCTGGTGGACTAAAGGCCAAGAGCCTGGTACAACAGGTGACTGGGGCGTTTGGAAATCAAAAACTGTAGTCGTAACACCTACTCCAGTTGTGACTCCTACTCCAGTTGTGACTCCTACTCCAGTTGTGACTCCTACTCCAGTTGTAACTCCTACTCCAGTTGTGACTCCTACTCCAGTAGTGACTCCTACGCCAGTAGTGACTCCTACTCCAGTTGTGACTCCTACGCCAGTAGTGACTCCTACACCAGTAGTGACTCCTACGCCGGTAGTAACACCAACTCCAGTTGTAACGCCACCACCTTCATCACATGAAGAGTGTCGTCCTGAAGGTCTATACAAAACAGAAGGCATCGATGTTCCTTACTGTACTGTTTACCAGAAAGGCGGTATCGAGCAAGAGATCAACGGTACGTCTCGTCGTATCATCGGTTACTTCACTAACTGGCGTAACGGTTCAAACGGTCAAGCTACTTACCTAGCGACTGATGTGCCATGGGATAAAGTAACGCATATAAACTACGCGTTTGCTCATATCGATAATAACTACCGTGTTTCTATTGGTGATAATGTTTACCCAACTGAAGCTGGTTACAAAATTGATCCAACTAACCCGAACACAGGTATGGTTTGGAACGATGTACCAGGTGCAACGGATGCCGATATGGATCCAAGCATGAAGTACAAAGGTCACTTAAACCTACTTAACAAGTACAAGAAAGAAAATGGTGTTAAAACATTAGTTTCTGTTGGTGGTTGGGCTGAAACAGGCGGTTTCTGGGGTGATAACACAGGTTCAACTTGTGCGATGACCGATGCGCCTACTGCTGAAGACAACTGGACAATGCCTGGTCAAACAGATAAAGACGGTGAGTTAAACACAGGTCCTTGTCCAATTGATGATCTAGGCCGTGTTGTTAACGGTGGATTCTACTCAATGACAACTAATTCAGACGGCACTGTGAACCAAGCCGGTATTGATGCCTTTGTTAAATCTTCAGTTGATTTCGTGCGAGCTTACGGCTTCGATGGTATCGATTTAGATTACGAATACCCAACTGCACTAATGGACGGTGGTAACCCGTACGATCGTGCTGCACAAAACCCTCGTCGTAGTGGCTTAATGGCTTCTTACAATGTGTTAATGAAAGACCTTCGTGAAGCGATTGATGTAGCATCTGCTGAAGATGGTGTTCATTATTACCTAACAGTAGCGGTACCTTCTTCTGGTTACCTACTACGTGGTATGGAAGTATTCTCTGCTGGTCAATACCTTGATTTCATCAACATGATGACATACGACTTCTCTGGTTCTTGGGGTGAAGTAGTTGGTTTCAATGGTCCTTTATACGATAACGGCAAATCTCCAGAGATGGAGCTGTTTAATGTTTATAACGACTATGACAACATAGGTTACTTAAACATTGATTGGGCATACCATTACTTCCGCGGTGTTGTACCTGCTGGTCGTATTAACGTAGGTCTACCATTCTACACTCGTGGTTGGAAAGGCGTTGAAGGTGGCGTAAACGGTTACGGCGGTAAAGCTAAAACTAACCAATGTGAACGTGGAACAGGTACTGGTGATAAACAAGGTTGTGGTAACGGTGCTGTTGGTATCGACAACATGTGGCACGATTCTGACCCACATGGTGCAGAGCTAGGCGCAGGTTCAAATCCAATCTGGCATGTTAAAAACTTAGCAAATGCACATATTGGTACATATGCTGAGCAACATGGTTTAGATCCAATCAACAACGAAGCTGACAAGTTAGTAGGTACATACACACGTTTCTACGACAACGATGCTGAAGCTGCTTGGTTATGGAACCCAACTAAGAAAGTAATGTTAAATATTGAAGATGAGCAAGCAGTTCGTGCTAAATCTCAATACGTAGCAGATAAAGGCTTAGGCGGTATCATGTTCTGGGAAATGGCGGGTGACTATAACTGTTACGCTATTGTAGACGGCGTTCGTACGACAAACGTTGTTCCAGAGTCTAACTGTGCTGCTGGTAACGGTGAGTACTTCATGGGTAAAACATTAACTTCTTTAGGTCATGAAATTCTATCAAATGCTGGTGCAGCAGATATGAACATGACTGATTCTTTAGTTAATCTTCCTGCTCAGAAGCTTGATGTTGCAATTTCACTGGTTGGTTACGTAACTGATGCAGACCTTGCATGGCCACAAACTTCAGAATGGTTGTTTACTAATAACAGTACACAAACTATTTCGAAGGTTGCATTTAGTGTCCCATCTTCAACTAACGTAGGTAAACACCTTAAGAAAGTTGGTACGGTACTAAACCATGCTAACAATGGTGGTAACAAAGGTGCTCCGGGTATGCAAGATGACTTCCATCGTATTGCTACCGACGTAAGTATTGCACCGGGTGCAAGCCATACTATTAAAGTTAGTACTTCTTTACCAATTGGTGGTGGTCCATCTTCATTCGTATTTACAACTGCTTCAGGTGATTTCGCTGCTAAAACAGAAGTGAAAGCAATTACTGATGGTGGCTGTGAAGCACGTGGTATTGATGTATCTACTCTAGAACCTTGGACAAATGGTTGGTCAGCTAATTACCAGAAAGGTGATATGGCAACGCATGACGGTCAAGTTTGGGTTCGCGCATGGGGTGGTAACGACGGTAAACCTGGTTCTGCTGAGAACTGGGTAACTGGTTGGAACCCTGTTTGTCCTCTTTAAGATAAACAAGCCTAGTCAGTATTCTAAATACTGATTTTAAGCCCGATAACTGCTAGTTGGTTATCGGGCTTTTTTGTGTCTGTAATCAGACTTTTAACTCTTATTTTGCAGGTGGTAATAAGGTGTAATATTAATAGTAAAACTCTTGGCCTATTATTGTTAATTAAATGTTGCTGTTATGATGTAATAAATAATTACTGAGGGTTTATTTTGTATCGATTTTTTTCAATGTCTAATTTGACCATCATTCTTTCTCTCCTTTCTTTATTTAGCCATTCTCTGATGGCTGATCATAAGCAAGAAAATACGCTTGTTATTACCAATTCAAAAGCGTGGAAACCCTTTTCATATCTAGAAAATGGTGAGCCTAAAGGGTTATTAATCGATTTCTGGCGACTTTATGGCGAAAGAACAGGACAGAATATTGTATTTAATCTTGTTGATTGGCAAGAGTCTTTAGATATAGCCTCACGAGGAGACGCACAAATCCATGCTGGGCTGGTGTATTCTAAAAGTCGGGCGGAGTTTTTCGAATTTGGCAGTGAATTATTAAATGTGCAAACCTCTATCTACATAGATAAAAACATGATCGGTATTGTTGAAAGTGACTTAAGTGACTTAAGTGATTTGAAACAGCCTGTAGGCGTTGTTTTAGGCGGTTTTGAACAAAATTATGTAAGTACGCATTATCCTAAACTAAACTTAATTAGCTATGCAAATAATGAATTGATGTTTGAGGCTGTAAGAGATCAGGAAATCAGTGTTTTTATTGCAGATAAACAAGTTGCTAATTTTTATATGCTCAGTTTTTTACATCGAGAAAATGACTTTATTTCACTGCTACAGTTGTATGATGAACCGATCAGATTTGCCGTAAGAAAAGGCGATATTATGCTACTAAACCTTATTGAAGAAGATCTAAAAGGTTTTAGTAAAGAAGATATTGATCAGATAAAACAAAAATGGATAAACACAGAAACTAAAGTCCCTTTTTGGTTTTATAACAGCCTTATTTTCTGTTTATTCTTTGTCGCTATAACTTACATCTATAGCTTACGAAAAGCAGTTGCGAAACGCACATTACAACTTGCTATTACCAATGAAAAATTATTAGAACAGGTTAATAGTGATGTATTAACCGGGTTATATAATCGTCGTTTTCTGATTGATTATTTAGGAGAGATGCAGAGTAAGAATTATCGTGATGGTTGTGCAATTTTAATGATTGATATTGATTTTTTTAAGCCGATAAACGATACCTATGGGCACCCTGTGGGGGATATTGCGTTAACTATTTTGGCAAAAAGAGTACAATCTTGTATTCGTGAAAAGGATGTATTAGCACGACTAGGTGGAGAAGAGTTTTGTGTTGTTCTACAGGGGGTATCTCCTGAAATAATGCGTGATATTAGTGCTAAAATTAATCACAATGTTGCGACTAATCCATTCAAAAGTGGTGACGATAAATTCAACGTTACCGTGAGTATCGGTGCACTCCATATTCCCCAGCACCAAAAGTGGTCATCAGATCAAGTTTTTGAGCAGATTGATACATTGCTTTATCAAGCTAAAAACAATGGCAGAGATCAAACTATTTGTGGCTCTTTTGTTGGGTGTGTTCCACAGTTTGTTGCGTCTTTTTAATCACAAATCCCAGCGAATAAAGCACGCTCCTATCTTTAAATGCATATGTTAATTTTTATTAAGTCGTTAAATATTTTTAACTTGATGATAAACAAATTGTGCACTTGCCAATATGTTTGTTACACAAACAGATCAAGCCGGTAGCACAATGATTTGATTTCAAGTTGTGAGCTAGCAGATACTATCGAGCCAGCTCTTTGCTTTAATCAAGCAATTTAACGTGTGATTTATAATAGTACTAATCAGCTCATAGGTGCTTCGTACGCTGATTAACATTAGTGGTGATGGTGTTGTGCTAATAGTTTATTCAGATGCTTGGCGATCCATTCTTTTTAGCATTTTTTTTAGCATAAATGTAACGCCAATAAACGCGAAGCTCGCTGTCACCATCGTTGAAGCACCAAAACCACTGGCACAATCCATTTTCATATTTCCATCAGATTCAGCTTTTTCCTTACATACTTCACCATTCATATCGGGGTAGCTAAGTTGTTCTGTTGAAAAAACACAATCAATATGAAATCTACGTTTTACGTTTTTACTGAAATTGAAATGACGGCGTAATTCAGAGCGCACTTTAGCAGCCAATGGATCTTGAATTGTTTTTGCTAAATCTGTTACTTGAATTTGTGTCGGATCTAGTTGCCCACCTGCGCCACCACAGGTGAGTAGCGGATATTTATTACGTTTACAGTGTGCAACGAGTGCAACTTTAGCGTGGATACTATCAATGGCGTCAAATACATAATCCATATCCTTTGAAAGGTATTCAAAGCAGTTTTGTTTATCGATAAAGTCATCAACACAATTAATAATAATTTCTGGGTTTATCTGTTTACAGCGTTCAGCCATTATTTCAATTTTTTGCTTACCTACTGAATCTGTCAAGGCATGTACTTGGCGGTTTATATTGGTGACACACAGATCATCCATATCAATCAAGGTGATTTGGCCAATGCCTGAGCGAGCAAGTGACTCGACCACCCAAGATCCAACTCCACCAATACCAATAACGCATATATGGCTGTTTTTAAACCTTTCAAGTGCAGTAGTGCCATATAAGCGTTTGATACCACCAAAGCGTTGTTCATAGGTAGACATTAATAGGTCCTAAAGTAACTGATAATAATTTTCAGAGGTTAACATTTTTAATGGAGATGTGTGAAAAAAATTAACTATAAACTATATAAAACCAGCCTGTAAATTAACTTGTTTGCGGTAATAAATTATTATTAAAAAAGGAGGGAAAAGAATAATTTTTTAAAAAAAATTATTGTTATTTTCAAAATGTTAACTTGATATTTAAAAATATTTTATTTTATGTGAAATTTTTTGTGACATAGATCGTTCTTCTATTACGCATTCACTGTTGAATGCTATTTCTAGTATCTAAAGGAGAGGAAAAATGAAAAAACTAATTAGTTTATTTGCAACAGCGCTATTTGCAACTTCACTTATAATCGCTCCAGTAAGTGCAATTGAAAATACTCAAAGCGGTAACCTAGATATCGTTTCTGGTGCTTGCGAAGGGGTTGGCTCAGATAACCCTACTGATATTTTGTCTTGCGGTGGTAATAGATAAAGTCTCGATTCTTATTACATGTAATAAGCAGTTGTTAAACTGTTAAAGGAAAAGCATTACTAAAATCACTTTTGAATTTATTTGTAGTGTTATTTTTAGCTGCAGTCAAACTTGTTAATCATGGGGGCACTGTAGCAGAGAAGCGCTAAAGTAAGTTTCTTCAAGTTACCTTAAGTGATAAAGCCAAGATAAGTAACTATCTTGGCTTTTTTATATGCGCTCATATTACAAATAACCATAACGTAGATCCTTGTTACTTAAATGACAGATACAAAAAAGCCAAGGTAAAAACCTTGGCTTAATAATCGCTTAACTATTTAATTCAGAAAATTAAGACGCTTCAACGATTGTTTTCATGTCTGTCATGTAACCACGTAGTTTGTGACCGATAACTTCAACTGGGTGAGTACGGATTGCTTCGTTTACTTCGATTAAACGTGCGTTATCTACAGAGTTAGATTTAACTTCAAGTGCAGAGCCTAGGTATTGTGGGCTCAGCGCTTTAACGAAATCTGCAAGTAGTGGTTTAGCAGCGTGGTCGAATAAGTAACAACCGTATTCAGCAGTATCAGAGATAACAACGTTCATTTCGTAAAGTTTCTTACGAGCGATTGTGTTAGCGATTAACGGAGTTTCATGTAGAGACTCGTAGTATGCAGACTCATCGATGATGCCAGATGCTGTCATTGCTTCAAATGCAAGCTCAACACCCGCTTTGATCATTGCTACTAAGAAGATACCGTGGTCGTAGAATTCTTGCTCATCAATTTCCATGTCGCCAGCTGGTTGTTTTTCGAAACCAGTTTCAGCAGTAGCTGCACGCCATTTAAGTAAGTTAACGTCATCGTTAGCCCAGTCAGCCATCATAGTTGCAGAGAATTCACCTTCAATGATGTCATCCATGTGCTTGTTGAATAGCGGACGTAGGATATCTTTAAGTTCTAAAGACATATCAAACGCTTTGATTTTAGCTGGGTTAGATAGACGATCCATCATGTTAGTGATGCCGCCGTATTTAAGACCTTCAGTTACTGTTTCCCAACCGTATTGAATTAGTTTAGAAGCGTATGCTGGCTCAAGACCATCAGCAACCATTTTTTCGTAACCTAGGATTGCGCCAGTTTGTAACATACCACAAAGGATAGTTTGCTCACCCATAAGATCAGATTTAACTTCAGCAACAAAAGAAGACATAAGAACACCAGCACGATCACCACCAGTAGCAGATGCGTATGCTTTAGCCCATGCAAGACCGTGGCCCTGTGGATCGTTTGCTGGGTGAACAGCGATTAGTGTAGGAACACCGAAACCACGCTTGTATTCTTCACGTACTTCAGAACCAGGACATTTAGGTGCACACATGATTACAGTGATGTCTTCACGTACTTGCATACCTTCTTCAACGATGTTGAAACCGTGAGAGTAAGCTAAAGTAGCGCCTTCTTTCATAAGAGGCATAACCGCGCCAACTACAGCAGTATGCTGTTTGTCAGGAGTCAGGTTACATAGAAGATCTGCTTCTGGAATTAGCTCTTCGTAAGTACCAACAGTGAAACCGTTCTCTGTAGCATTTTTCCAAGATTGACGTTTTTCAGCGATTGCTGCAGCACGTAATGTGTAAGAAACGTCAAGACCTGAATCACGCATGTTTAGACCTTGGTTAAGACCTTGTGCGCCACAACCGATGATTACTACTTTCTTGCCTTTTAATGCTTCAGAACCAGCAGCGAATTCGCTACGATCCATAAAACGACATTGACCTAGTTGGTTTAGTTTTTCACTTAGAGGAAGTGTATTAAAGTAGTTAGCCATGTTAGCTGTGCTCCATTTTAAATTGGTTAGGAATATATTTACGAAACGCACTATAACGCATAACTTATATTGCGCAAAATGATATATTAGCAATACTATGTTGCAAATTGTGCAATATAATGGTCACCGTCAATAATAATCAAAATAAGAGGTAATTCAATGAGTTTATTAACACTTCCAAGTGATCTTATTTCAGCCGAATGGCTTGCAAAAAACATTAATAATGAAAGGTTAATATTGTTAGATGCAAGTTGGTTTATGCCTGCTTTAAAACGTGATGGCAAGGCTGAGTGGCAACAAGGAACCATCGCTGGGGCACATTACTTTGATTTTGACAAAGAGATTTGCGATACACAGAGCCGGCTCCCACATATGATGCCAAGTGCGAATAAGTTTCAACAGGCGTTACAAGAGTTAGGCATTAATCAAAATAGTGCCATTGTGGTATTTGATCGCTTAGGAATATTTTCAAGTCCACGAGTATGGTGGATGTTTAAAAGCATGGGTTTTAATAATATTGCTGTATTAGATGGTGGATTAAATAGCTGGGTTGAAATTGGTGGAGAAGTTAAATCAGGTAAAGAATATAGTGGTAGTAAGGGCTAAATCAGGTAAAGAATATAGTGGTAGTAAGGGCGATTTTACTGCCCAATATCAGACCGACTTTATCTGTGATAAACAATATCTTTTGAAAGCGATTGAAGAAAAAAGTAGTCAAATTTTAGATGCACGGCCTCAAGCGCGGTTCTTAGGAGAGGTTGCAGAGCCAAGAGCTGATTTACGTAGTGGGCATATGCCTACGGCTAAAAACCTACCTTTTACTGACTTAATTGAAAATGGAAAAATGCGAGATATTAAACAGCTAAAAGCAATTTATGCTTCGCTACTTGCTGATAATGAAAATATTATATTTAGTTGTGGATCAGGTGTAACAGCCTGTGTATTAGCGTTAGGCGCCACGTTATGTGGTTATCAAAATCTCACTGTTTATGATGGTTCATGGACTGAATGGGGCGCTGATATTCAATTACCTGTTGTGAAATAGGAAAGAGCGATGGATATTAAATCACTGAAACTGTATTTACACCTAAGTGAGAGTTTACATTTTAGTAAAACAGCTCAAGCCAAACATGTAAGTCCATCAACATTAAGTCGTTGTATTCAAAGGATTGAAGATGAGTTAGGGGTCGCTTTGTTGGTACGTGATAACCGTTCGGTTGTATTGACCGATGCGGGTAATTTATTTAAACAGTATGCGCTCAACCAAATAGAGCAGTGGGAGCTTTTAAAGCGAGAGCTAAAATCTTCTAAAAGTGAACTTGAAGGGCAGATTAACCTATTTTGTTCGGTAACAGCAGCTTACAGTCATCTTCCGCCTATTCTAGATAGGTTTAGGCAGCTTCACCCTAAAATAGAGATAAAGTTAAATACAGGTGATAGTGCAATTGCAGTTGATCAGGTATTACAAGAGCAGGTTGATTTTGCTATCACCGCTTATCCTGATAGTTTTCCTGCCGGTTTACACTTCAAAAAATTGGCAGAAATTCCGCTTTCAATCATTGCTCCTTCAATCACCTGCGCATTAAGCCCACAGATTCATCAGGCCAATATAGATTGGAGAAAGATCCCTTTTATTTTGCCTGAACATGGTGCTGTACGACGTCGTTTTGATAACTGGTTTAGAAAGTTCAAAGTAGGTAAGCCACTCATTTATGCGACGGTCGCTGGCCACGAAGCATTAATTAGCATGGTGGCATTAGGTTGCGGTGTTGGTATAGCGCCTGACGTAGTGATAGAGAATAGCCCAGTAAGAGATAGGGTGAAAAACCTTGAGAGTGAGACCTCTATTCAATCCTTTGATCTTGGCGTTTGTTGTTATAAAAAGCGTTTACAGGAGCCATTAATTAATGCGTTTATCAGTTGCGTTGAAACATAAATCATAAAACTGTCATGTGTAAAGTTTGTGATTGGAATTGTTGTCGCGCGAGTTAACTCTGCTAACGTCGTGTATCGAAGGTGGCGATAAAGTGGTGAGCTTACAATACAATAACACAGGGTATAGATTGTAGCCCGTGGGTAAAGTGGTGGATTAACAGTTAAACAGTAGATCCACCACTTTATTTATAAAACTAATTCTAGAAAAGTGAGCACTCAATAACGCAAAATAATGAATTATAAATTATGCTCTTAAGGTTAATTTCTTATTTGGCTTAGGAGAGATCATGCGCATGCGCGTACGCCCACCGGTTAAAGAAAATCGTTTACCGCGTATACTTTCATTTTATCCTTCCTCTCTGTTTTCGCTTGCGTTTTGTGTCTGCTCTCTTTTCTTAACTTACCTCTCTTATCAGAGCTTGAAACACTCTCAGCATGCAGATGAACAGCGTTATCAAGCCTACCTATTAGCGACACAGCTTCATCAAAGCTCAGACCAATTATCATTGATGGCACGTAGTTACGCGGTAACAGGCCAAAAAAAATACCGTAATTTTTATAATGAAATAGTGGACGTTCGCTCAGGAAAACAATCTCGCCCACAATTCTACCACCGCGTTTATTGGGACCTTTTAATGCCT
>Ga0209395_1002328_pt1 | contig 25073 bp, 16 predicted proteins | sample GOMGulsemesocosm_3_FD_184635 | JGI IMG/M metagenome (GOLD analysis project Ga0209395, IMG submission 184635) | Methane-oxidizing microbial communities from mesocosms in the Gulf of Mexico - GOM9D Gulf of Mexico (SPAdes) (version 2) | ecosystem: Environmental > Aquatic > Marine > Cold seeps... | reverse complement strand
GTCAGGCACATTACCCATACCAGGTAATTTATCCATCATGCCCATCATGCCGCCCATGTTACGCATTTGCGCTAACTGGTCACGAAAGTCTTCTAAGTCAAAACCTTTGCCTTTCTTGATTTTCTTCGCTAGTTTTTCCGCCTTAGTCTTATCGACTTTACGCTCAACTTCTTCGATCAAGGATAGTACGTCACCCATACCCAAGATGCGTGAAGCAACACGATCAGGGTGGAACGGCTCTAGTGCGTCAGTCTTTTCACCAACCCCTAAGAACTTAATAGGCTTGCCGGTGATATGACGAATAGATAATGCCGCCCCACCGCGTGCATCACCGTCTGTTTTGGTCAGGATAACACCGGTTAATGGCAAGGCTTCGTCGAATGCTTTGGCCGTATTGGCGGCATCTTGCCCCGTCATCGCATCGACAACAAACAAGGTTTCGATAGGTTGTACTGCACTATGTAGGTTAATGATTTCATCCATCATCGCCCCATCAACATGTAAACGACCCGCCGTATCGAGAATAACTACATCGATAAATTTCTTTTTGGCATGAGCGATTGCAGCATCAGCAATATCGACTGGCTTTTGCGAGACATCTGACGGGAAGAATTCGACTTCAACTTCAGTAGCCAGTGTTTCAAGCTGCTTGATTGCCGCAGGACGATAGACATCGGCGCTCACGACCAAGACAGATTTCTTCTCACGCTCACGTAAAAATTTCGCTAACTTAGCTACCGAGGTGGTTTTACCCGCCCCTTGTAGGCCCGCCATCATGATAACGGCAGGAGGCTGAGCATTTAGGTTAAGTACTTCATTAACCTCGCCCATCGCCGCTTCTAGTTCACTTTGTACGATCTTAACAAAGACTTGACCTGGGCTGAGACTCTTAGAGACCTCAACGCCAACGGCACGTTCTTTTACTTTGCCAATGAATTCACGGACCACAGGTAAGGCAACATCAGCCTCGAGCAGCGCCATACGTACTTCACGCAATGTATCTTTAATGTTGTCTTCGGTTAAACGGCCACGACCACTAATATTCTTTAGTGTGGCGGAAAGACGATCGGTAAGGTTTTCAAACATAACTAAATCAAACCATATAATAGAAAGTGTTAATAAATTAGGCGCATTATAGCCTGTGACGCTAACAATAGGCTAGAGCTAATTATTTTCCTTGTTCACTCTCTTACGTTCCACCAAATATGTCAAAATGTTTCAACTAATTAGGTTATGTAAAGCAGCGTAAAATAGCTATTAAGCGCCGATTAATACTGTATTGTGTCACCATTATTATTGTCTCTGTCGAAGAACCCTATGCGTAAAAAACATCTTATTTCTTTTATTGTATTAATCGTTGCCGTTGCCGCCGTGCTATACATTACCTTCACCACGCCAACCGCGAACAAACGCGGAGCAAGACCGCCTGCCGCCATGACGGTTGAAACGCTGCGCATTAAAGCGCAGCCCTATCGCGTGACGCTTGATTCATATGGCAGAGTAGCCGCTAAAATAAAGGGCCAATTAAACGCTCAAGTCTCGGGAAAGATAGTCAAGGTTAGCGACACTTTTAATCAAGGCAGTTTCTTTAAGCGTGGCGAAGTATTAGTGGCGATTGATGCCAGAGATCACAACATTAGGGTTGAGGCGGCGCAAGCCGAACTGGCACAAGCACAGGTTGCTCTCGATGAAGAGCAAGCCTTATCGGCGCAAGCCATTAAAGATCGCCGTGATATAGGCACCTTAAAGCAAGCCAGTGACTTCGCCCTACGCAAGCCACAAATGGCCGCAGCCAAGGCTAAGTTTCAGGCCGCTTCGGCTAATTTAAAGCAAGCATTGCTCGATGTAGAACGCACCCAGATAATTGCGCCCTATGATGGTCGTATCCTCAATAAGCATGTCGATATTGGTCAAGTGATTTCGAGCAACACCAACATTGCGGATATTTTTTCTATTGAGCGCATCGAGGTTAGCTTACCGATTAACAACTCACAATTGCCGTTGATCAGTCTGCCCCATAATAATTTGAGTCAAACAGCCAGTGATAATACGATCACCCTCATTAATAGTGTCGGCGGTGAGCCGCAGCAATGGACAGTGGACACGCAACGCACTAGCGCCAACATTGACAGCACCAGTCAGCAACTAAGCTTGATCGCCGAAGTAGCCATGCCTTTTAGCTCACCGAACAAGCGCTCACTCAATATTGGCCAATTTGTTAGCGCCAAAATCACAGGAAAACTCATCGACGATGCAATCGTTATCCCCAACTCTGCAATCTATCAAGGCAGCTATGTTTACCTTTATGTTGATGGCGTTGTACAACGCACCGACATAAACATTAGCTTTCAAAATGATCATGACGCGTTAATCATTAGTGGTATCTCACCCGGCATGGCATTAATCACCACGCCATTGGGTCAAGTGACCTCAGGCACTCGAGTTGGGCTACTCGGCGCAACAAAGACAGGAAAGCCTCAGACAAAAAGACCAAATAAGCGACAACGTAAACAGGAGCAACGCTAATGATTGCTTGGTTTGCACGCAACGATGTTGCCGCCAATCTATTGATGTTCACTATTTTAATATTAGGCCTAACATTCTTAAATACGCGCATTCCACTGGAAGTGTTTCCAAGTATGGAATTGCGTCAGATAAATATAAAGATGAGCCTGCGCGGCGCAACTCCTGAGGATGCAGAACAAGGGGTGGCCATTTTACTCGAGGAAGCAGTTGCTGATTTACAAGGGATCAAGCAAATCGTCAGTCACTCGTCGGAAGGCTCCGTTAGTGTCCGACTCGAATTAAACAATGGCGTCGATACGCAGCGACTACTCAATGAGGTAAAAAGCCGCGTCGATGCGGTGAATAACTTTCCAGTCAATGCTGAAAAACCCATTGTAAGTATTCCTAAGCACCAGCGTGAAGTGATTAGTGTGGTGATCGCTGGCCCCCAATCAGAGAAGGAAATTCGTCAAATAGCCGAGCATGTGCGAGATGACCTGCTCCGAATTAATGGCATCACCCAAGTAGAACTCGACTCCGTACGCCCTTACGAAATCACCATCGAAGTAAATCAACAGACATTGCGTCAATATGGGATCAGTCTAAATCAAATATCGACGGCGATTGCTAATAGCTCGCGCGATATTTCATCGGGCAATATCAAGACACTCGGCGGCGATATCCTCCTGCGCTCGTCAGGTCAAGCCTACCGCCAGAATGAGTACGACAACATCATCATCTTAACCCAAGATGATGGGAGTTTAATCCGGCTCAAGGATTTGGCCACCGTTAGTGATGGATTCGACGATAGCGAGTTTTCCAGTCGTTTCAATGGTAAAAATGCCGCCTTTGTTGATGTCTATCGCATCGGTAATGAGAGTGCGATTGAAGTGGCTGAGCTAGTCAGAAATTATTTGGCCAAGCAGCAAGACAAGATGGCCGATGGAGTGGTGCTTTCCTATTGGCGCGACCAATCGGTTATCGTTAAAAACCGCATTAGTACCCTCACCACCAATGCTATTCAAGGTGGTATCTTGGTACTGCTGTTATTAACGCTATTTTTACGCCCGGCCATTGCCATTTGGGTCTTTATCGGTATTCCAGTAAGTTTCATGGGGGCATTTTTTCTGATGCCACTGATGGGCGTTACCCTCAATATATTTAGTCTGTTTGCCTTTATTTTAGTATTGGGGATCGTGGTCGATGATGCGATTGTGACCGGGGAGAACATTTATTCCCATCTGCGTCACAGCGAAAGCGGATTACAGGCCGCGATACGAGGCACCCAGGAAGTATCTGTTCCGGTGACCTTTGGTATTTTAACCACCATTGCCGCCTTCATGCCGCTGGCCTTTATCGAAGGACGCCGCGGCGATCTCTTTGCACAGATCCCCGTGGTGGTGATCCCAATCCTACTGTTTTCGCTCATTGAGTCTAAATTAGTATTACCGTCGCACTTAAAACGCATCACGCTGCGCCAAGACAAAAATGGCAATCGATTTTCGAAATTTCAAGAACGCTTTGCCGATGGCTTTGAGCGCGCTATTCTTAAATATTACCAACCGATATTGGGGATATGCCTAAGAAACAAGCTCTCGACGTTGTTAAGCTTTGTTGGAGTACTGGCGATCATTGTTAGTTTATTGCTCAGTGGTTGGATGCGCTATACCCCCTTTCCGCGTGTTGAAAGTGAAACCGCGCGCGCTAGCTTGTCGATGCCCTCTGGAACGCCTTATGCAATAACGGATCATTACATTAGTAAGATGACCAATGCGGCGTTTAAACTCAAAGCCAAGTATTACGAGCGAGATGGTGTCGACTTAATCCTCGACATAAACTCGACGACAGGTAGCAGTGGTCGCTCACAAGGATCGCACCTTGGTCGAGTGATGTTTCAGATTGTGCCACCCGAACAACGAGAGTTAAAAATCGGCTCTAGCGAACTGATGCGCGAATGGCGCGCAATGATCGGTGAGATCCCCGGCGCACAATCACTGACCTATCGCGCAGAAATAGGTCGCTCATCTGATCCTATCGACATTCAGTTTTCCGGCATCGACTTTAAATCCTTGTCAGAAGTCGCGGACAAGCTAAAAGCTCAGCTAGCCCTCTACCCACCGTTATTTGATATCACTGATTCCTTAGCACAGGGTAAAGAGGAGTTACAGATTGAATTAACTCAGCACGCCTATGCATTAGGTCTGGATAGAAATATCGTGTTATCGCAGATCCGTGCCGCCTACTTCGGTCTACAGGTCGAGCGCATTCAACGGGGTCGTGACGACGTGCGTGTGATGCTTAAATTACCAAAGAGTGAGCGTCAATCGGTGGCAGGATTAGAAAGCCTACTAATCACCACCAACAGTGGACAAAATGTACCGCTGAGTCAACTGGCGATTTTAACTCCTGGGATTTCTCCAACATCGATCATGCGTATCGACCGCTATAGAACCATTTCGGTCACTGCCGATGCCAATAAATCACAGGCTAATATGACACTCATTCAAGGAGAGCTACGAGAGTATATCGATGAATTACTACTGCAATACCCTGGTATTCATTATGAGTTTGAGGGCGAAGCACGCGAGCAGCGAGAGTCCTTTAACTCAATGTATTATGGATTGATCATTCTCATGTTCGTTATCTACGCGTTACTAGCGATCCCCTTTAAGTCTTACCTGCAACCGCTGATTGTGATGTCAGTGATCCCTTTTGGGATCATTGGCGCTGTTGGCGGCCATTGGATCATGGGCATGGACTTAACCATGCTAAGCCTGATGGGGATGATGGCCTTAGTGGGGGTCGTGATTAACGACTCACTAGTGTTGGTCGACTACATTAATAAACAATATCGAGAAAAATCGATGCCGTTAATGGAAGCAGTACTCAGCGCGGGCGCATCAAGGTTCAGGCCGGTCATCTTAACCTCATTGACCACCTTTATAGGCTTGATGCCATTGCTGTTTGAGAAGTCGACTCAGGCACAGTTTCTGATCCCGATGGCGGTATCGCTGGCATTTGGCATTTTGTTTGCGACCTTTATCACGCTTATTTTAGTGCCGATTAATTACTTACTCGTGGAAAGAGTACGTCTTTATTTTGTTAAATAGATAAGCGTTAATCCATCGGCTGATACCAATTGATAGTTGCAGCGCGCTGCAACTATCTGCATTACATGTTATACCGCTTGAGCTTGCGCCGCATAGACGTTGGCTAATTCAATTGTTGTGTTTAGTCACTCTAACTAGAGAGTAAATAACGCCTAGTAATCGCAGGGAAATTTTTATACTATTCCAAATTTATTGTTTGGGACCTTTGGCGCCAGAAAATTAGATAAGTCGCTTTCGCGCAATGGCGAGATAAAATTGTCTGTGTGACGAAATAAATTCGCAGTACTTTTTCTAATGTATTTCAAGTTAGTCAAATTTATTATTTAATTTTCCTCTGAACCTAATTACCACTATCGCAATACTAAAAAAAACCAATAATTACGATTCCCTGTGCTAGTTATTCAACTGTTTAAGGATCTTTGTTTTAGTCGCTTTTAAGCGAGTAGTAAGGCTGACATTCCAATTTTCACTAATCTTCTTATTCAGATACATTATTGCTGTATCATAAGATATATAGCGGTAATCCCTAAAGTTTTTAGGGTCTAATGGAAAACGATGCTTAACCTTTTCTAAACTAGCGTATCGATATACTATGATTTTTACATCAAAATCAGTTGGCCTCGATTCTCCGTGAGGCTGCCATTGCCAACGGTCTCGTTTGACATAGCCTGAGGACCAAAATCCTGATAATTAAATAAAACACATTGTTCGTTACTATGACTTGAACAACTAACGATTGAAAATAGGAGTATTAGCGTAATTATACGAACCATACTATGATCCACAATTTAGCTTTTACGATAGGGTCAAATGAGCGGCTTGCTCAAAAGGTACAACGATAACACCACTTATCCGTAAAAAAATTCGTAATGGAGTGGCTTCATATAACTCTGATCCAACTTTATCCCAATGAACTTCGTAAACATAGCCTTTTGAAAACATCCAGCTGTGCATGCCTCCCTTTGAAATCACGAATCCAAATTTAACTTGCTCAAGGCTTTTGATATCGATGTCATTTAGCGCTGTTGCGGGAGCTGTTTTATTTAGCTTTTGAAAAGCGGGATGCGTATTGGGTGTAACAGAATCATTTTTATCCTGAACTCCAATGGTATTTGGTAATATTTGCATTGTTTTTCAGTTATGAGAATTTACTAAGTACTTTGCTAACTCTGTTCCCTTCCCTCCAAGTCGCCATACGCGTCTTGCTGCTTCTTTATTTCCACGCTTTGTAAATGCGTCGCTAACAACTCTTAAAGAATAAGTAATGCAATCAGTCGATTCATAATCTTTATATATAATGGGCTCATTCTTCTTCAGGACAGCCCCAACTTCATGAGAATAATCGTCAAACAAATCGATTAACTTTCGTACGCACGTTCCAAAAATGTCTTCATACAATTTCCCTTGAAATGAATGTTTATCCGTATTTAATTTTAGATTAGTTCACTCATATATAGCTTAGGCATAGAATTTTATTTTGTCTAAATAACTAACGTTTTTTCATGATATGAGTTGAACATTGTGTTCCATTTCAGCAGGGTATTGTCGATGTCAAACATTAAGACGGACAGCTACTAATCTATCTCAACGTTTAGTTTGATTGTAATCACTGCCAATCTATTACCTATACAAAACCTAATCCATAAATCAACACTGGAACAACTATTTCTAAGGCGATTTGCGCCCCTTACTGATAAACAATTTGACTAAAAATCGCCCTAAACTCCTAGCTGGATAAGCGTTTATTGGATCAGGTGTACTTAGTGAGGAAGCGAGGTAATATATATTGAAAAATATGAGTTGGATTTCATTTTTAAACGAGCAAAAAAATGGCAAACCCGAAGATTTACCATTTTCAGCATCTTATCTTAGCCTGAAGAACAAGCTAAAATGCATCTAAATTAGATAGCAACGATGTTGTCAGCTTGAGGACCTTTCTGGCCATCGCTAACTGTGAATTCTACTTTTTGGCCTTCGATAAGAGTTTTGAAACCGTCACCTGAGATAGCGCTGAAGTGAGCGAAAACGTCTGGGCCAGATGCTTGCTCTAGAAAACCAAAACCTTTAGATTCGTTGAACCACTTAACGGTACCTTGTACTTTGTTAGACATAATATTATCCTGTAATTTTATTAAAAATGTTGCCTTCAATAGGCTTGAATAGCGTAAAAACAGACTGAAACTTAAAAACTACAGAGCGTGGTATTATTAATAAAACAACGAAATGGAGAACGTAAACAAAAGGCTTTCTTGCTGCTGCGGTGTACTCTATAGAATTTGAAGTACAAGTCAACCACTGATTAAAAAACAAACAAAAAAATGAGAGGTGCGCCGATTTAATCTAATAACTTTCTAATGAATACTCTGTCGCAATAGGGAAAGTTAACAATTAGGGTTTTCCATACAAAACCTAATCCCTAAATCAACACTGGCACAACTATTCCTAAGGCGCTTTGTCCCCCAAAGTGAATGATATAAATATCATAAAAGATTTTCACACGTGAAATAGCCATGCTTGAACCTGGCTAACTTTATTGTTCCTAAATGGCAAGGCGATAAGCAACAAACCGGCAACTGCTCCGCGGCAATATGCTGCTCTACCCTAATTACGTTCATCCATGAGCTAGTGCATTACTCTAGCTCAGGCATCCATCCCGTCAATTGAACGTAGGTAATTTATTGCAATAGCTTAACGATTTCATCACGCTGGCTAAACACCATTAAAAAGGCCAAATCGCCGGCTTGAAGTTGTTTAACAATATGTTGTGCACCAGCGAGTGGCGAATCGGTGAAATGCAATTGCTGTTGCTTAAATCCATGATCCGTTGCCGCTTGAGCAATCAGCGCTGGTACTTCGCCGAGTTCACGCCCGCGTAAATACGTGGGCTCTTCAGCGATGATCACCTGCTGTGGTGCCATCTGGAGCGTCGCATGACTTAATGCGCTGATAAAGGCATCATTACGGTCGCCTGCCGAACTGATCATGACCCATTTATTATTGGCTGGCATCGCGTTCACGGTGGCCGCCATCGCTTGCATGCTGTGAATGTTATGGGCAAAATCGATAATAACCGTGGCACCGTTAACCTGATAACGATTACCGCGCCCCGGATTATCGGTAGCATCACTCTTAAAACCACGTAGCGCCGCCACAATCGATTGGTCATCAAGCTTAATGCTTTTTGCCAATGCTATTGCGCCGAGTGCATTTTGAATGTTATGTCGGGCGGCACCATTGAGGGTCATAGGCACATCATTGATGTCTATCAACGCGACGCACTGCGCCTTGTCTTGGTACACCAATTGATTGTCGCTGACGTAGCTAACTAAGCCACCATTTTGGCGATGCTGTTGCAACACAGGGTTATCTTTGTCTAATGCAAACCAGCATATTTTTGCTGCAAACCTTTGATTTTCACCGAAGTGCTGCGCAGCAAAGTCGACTAACTGTGGATCGTCGGCATTTAACACCAAGGGTTTGTTGTTATCTAACGCGTTGGCGACAATAAATTTGGTCGCCGTCAGGCCAGCTAAATCATTAATACCGTATTGACCGAGGTGATCTTCAGCAATGTTGGTGATCAGCGCTGCATCAACCTCAGGGATCGGTAAACCACGGCGTAACAAGCCACCACGAGCGACTTCTAGCACCGCCGCCTCAACCTTAGGTTGGCGTAACAGCATTCGAGCGCCACCGGGGCCAGAATAATCGCCACTGTCGATGATGGTTTTTCCGACGCGAATAAAATCGGTGGAGGTCACGCCGCAGGTTAGCCCCGCTTTCTCGAACATTTGCGAGACGATACGCACCGTTGTCGATTTTCCATTAGTGCCCGTGATATAGACTACTGGCACTCGTTGATAATGCGACCAGTTTACATCGCCAATCGCGGGTAAATCAGCCATCGACCATACTTGCGTTGTCACGCCAAACCCTAACGAAAACTCGTCATCATCCACCAACCATGGCGTGTTATGTTGCTCGGCTGCCGCAATGAGTTGAGTTAATCGTTGATTCCTTTCTTGTTCGATAAGCGATATAAGTTTAGCCACTTGCAGTTCAAAGGACATTAACGGTGCTGCGACGCCATAATGAACTTCGACCTCATGCCATGCCATTTCATTAAGATCGACAGCGGCATACAGTGCATCCAGCGGCGCGCTAATAGCAAGATTAACGCCATTATCAAAAATTCGGCTGCAAACCTGCTCAGACTGCCACCCAACTGCTTGCTGTAATTTGGTGACTTTTTGCTGCCACACGGCAATTAGCTGTTGTTTATCGATGCCACTAATATAGGCGTCGATAATGGCTCCTTGACGCTGCCATAATAGATTTTTTCCTGTTAAGCGGCGGCTATCATCAAGGACGAGTTCAATAGTAGACATCGGCGATTAATCACTCTCTTCATCATGTTGCATCACTAATCTAACACCACGTTCATCTTCGACTAAGCTCATGCCTTGCTCTAAGACAAAGGTATCTTTCGCTACCTCGACTGTTGCGGTGCCAGACTGGGTCGCGGCTAAATAACCGGCGTCATCAAAATGAATGATCTGTTTCCAACAACGGGCGATGTTATCACCAAAGACCATTAACAAATCGTCTGTCTGTGCTAGTTCTAGTGCTTTTTGTACCGCCTCAGTTTCATCAGGAATAATCATGATCTGCTGCTCATCGATACCGCGAGTTTTTAATTGCGCGGCAATGATATCTGGCACTTCAGTCGGAGCGCGACCACGACGGTTGTCATCGGCTTTACAAATATACAAATCAAATTTTCCTGCCGCCGCATCCGCAATGGCCACTAAATCTTGATCTCGACGATCGCCAGGTCCAGCAATGACCGCTATACGACGATTCTTAACCTCTAATTTTTCAGCTAATGCGCTCATATGACCAACACCATCAGCATTATGTGCATAATCTAAAATGACTCGGAAGCCGTACTCGTCAAACACATTCATTCGTCCAGGCGCTTGGAAGAAGGTAGTAGCAAACGTACGTAACCCGTGCTTGATATCCTCTAACGGCTTTTTCAAGCTGTAAGCCAACGCTGCAGCAAACATCGCATTTTGCACGTTATGCGTTGCTTTACCTTCTAAGGTCGCTGGGATGAGATGGGTCCATAACAAAGGAATATGAGCTCCTTTGTCATAAATTGTGATCATCTCGCCATTGATCCCGGCTTCTAATACGACCGCACGCCCACCAGAACGGATATGTTCGCGCACTAAACCATGATTAGGGTTCATGGTGACATAACAAATATGTTTTGCCTTGGTAAAATCCGCCATCTTAAGACAAAGGTCATCATCAGCATTGAGGATTGCAGTATCCTTAGCCACCTCAACCACGATGCGCTTAACTTCCGCTAGTTGTTCTATTTTGTTGATACCGCGCATTCCTAAATGATCTTCGGTAACATTGAGTACTGCCGAGACGTCGGTTTCCTTGTACCCTAAGCCAGCCCGAACGATACCACCACGGGCGGTTTCTAGTACGGCGATATCAACGCTTGGATCACGTAGTACAATTTGTGAAGACACGGGGCCAGTCATGTCTCCTTTGACGGTCAAGTGACCATCAATATATACACCATCAGTTGACGTCATTCCGACGATGTGTCCCGCTGTTTTTAGTATGTGCGACAGCATCCTTGATGTTGTCGTTTTTCCATTGGTACCAGTAATACCCGCGATCGGAATGCGTGATTCGCTGCCAGGTGGAAACAGCATGTCGATAACCTTACCTGCAACGTCACGAGGCTTACCTTCACTAGGTGCCACATGCATTCTAAATCCTGGGGCGGCGTTGACTTCAACAATACCACCACCAACATCTTTATAGGACTGAGTGATATCACTGGTCATGAAATCAACCCCGCCGACATCGAGACCTATTGCTCTAATCGCCCGCTCAGCCATCACTTTGTTATCAGGGTGAATTGCATCGGTTAAATCAATCGCGGTGCCGCCGGTTGATAGATTGGCAGTCTTACGTAAATATAGAATTTTATCTTGCTCTAGCACACTATCTGCCGTTAACTGTTCTTCTTCCAGTAATCGCATAGCCTGATGATCAAGCTCGAGGCGAGTCAATACTTTTTCATGGCCGATACCACGCCGCGGATCACTATTAACGATATCAATCAGCTCACTGACAGTATGTTTACCATCGCCAATAACATGACCCGGCACGCGCTTAGCCACTGCAACGAGTTCACCATTAACCACCAGCATCCTGTGATCTAATCCCACCAAAAAGGATTCAACCAAAATGGCACGGCTAGTGCTGTGTTCTTTAGCATGAGCGAACGCCACTTTGATTTGCTCGTCGTCAACTAGATTAATAGAAACACCCCGACCATGATTAGCGTTTAATGGTTTAATAACCACTGGGAAGCCAACACGATTAGCGGCGCGAATAGCTTCACGTTCGGTATAAACCATGCGTTGTTGCGGCAGCGGTAGGCCTAAATCACTTAATATTTTATGGGTATCTTCTTTGTCACAAGCAAGCTCCACACTGATATGGCTAGTCTGGCTGGTAATGGTCGCCTGAATACGCTCTTGATATTTACCTTGGCCAAACTGTACTAATGAATAGTCGTTGAGACGTTGCCATGGGATATCACGCTGTTCTGCGGCTTCAACGAGTGAGGCTGTGCTCGGCCCGAACTCTTTGCGCTGTGCGAAACGAATAAAGCTGTGTAATTCTTGTTTAAAGTCGAAATGATCTTCCAATGTTGTATTGAGTTGCGTTACAAGTTCAGCGGGTAACAGCGAAATGAGGAGATCACGTGCAAGCCTTGCCGCTTCTAACCCGACATCGCGCTGCTTGTACTGATAGACCATATGATATTGCCCAACACTGTCGGCGCTTCGCGTGCGACCGAAGGTCACTTCAGAGCCTGCCATTCCTTGCAATTCTAGCGTAATGTGTTCCCATATATGCCCCATCCAGGTGCCTTCATCTTCACGTAAACGGCGAATGAAGCCACCACTCTCGCGGTATGAACAACCATGAGTCGCTAAGCCGGGCAATACAGCAAGCAATGGCGTGATAAAATCCTCACCCAAGGTGGCGGATGAATATTGTTCTAGGACACCAATATCGATTAAATGATGAATGACTGGAAAGTGTGCGTAAACGTTAGGACCAACAAAAACATTAGTAGATAGAATTTTCAATGACAATTACCTTGTATCAACGGTTAAATAGAGAGGGCTGAAGCCGAAAACATTCAAACAATAACGCTGCTTGGAAGTACTACACGAATTCAATCATGAGCATTATATATACAACAGCAATAAAAGCAGTACGGTGAGCAGCTGTAAATAGTTAGCCGCCTACTACCTTAGTCCTATTAATACTCAGCTATTTACATTCATTGTGAGATCACAATTTTTATTCTAAGCGCATTGGAAGATGCCCGCTGCGAGTTGTGGTCATCATTATAGTTAGCTAGGTCAATTAAAAGGCGATACTATACTTAGGTAACTTATCAAAATTTGAGTATCCCTATGGCCGATGCCGTTTTTACCCTATTAAAGAATGCCGCTGTTTATGCGCCTAACCCCCTCGGCTTAAAACATCTCTTGATCGCGGATAGTAAAGTTTTAGCGATTAGTGATGAACCCTTTGAGCTGCCGCGTTCACTAATCAAAGAAGCAATAGACGTTGCTGGGCGTGTCGTTATGCCCGGGTTTATTGACAGCCATGCCCATATCACTGGCGGCGGCGGCGAAGCTGGATTTTCGACTCAGGTGCCCACGGTCCCAATTAGCCAATTTACCTCCTATGGCGTCACCACTGTCGTTGGCCTGCTAGGCACTGACGATACCACGCGTACCATCGGTAACTTGGTCGCTAAGACTTATGGCTTACGCGAAGAAGGCATGAGTGCTTATTGCTGGACTGGCGGCTACCATTTTCCATTGACGACGCTGATTGGCTCGGCAAAGGAGGATATTGTCTATCTCGATCCAGTGATTGGCATTGGCGAATTTGCGATAAGCGATCATCGTTCTAGCCAGCCGACCTTTGATGAGGTTATTCGATTGGCTAGTGAAGCCCATGTCGCAGGCTTAATGACAGGAAAGGCAGGGATCATCCACTTTCACTTAGGCGATGGCGACCGAAAATTGGCGTTGATAGAACGTGCGTTACACGAGACCGAATTGCCCGCGCGCACCTTTAACCCAACCCATGTTAATCGCAATAAGCCGCTGTTTGAGCAGGCTTGCCAATTAGTTCATCAGGGTTGTTCCATTGATATTACCGCGTTCCCAGATGGTTTTTCCGATCCGGGCTGGACCGCAGCACAAGCAATCGCTCTGGCTATCGAAGATAACGTGGCGATCGACAAGGTTACCGTCAGCTCAGACGGTGGCGGCTGTATACCCAACTTTGACACAAGCGGTACCTTAATCAATATGGACTTTGGCCGCGCGGCCACCTTGGGCGAAACCCTACGCTCGGTATTAAAAGATGGCATACCGCTAGAGCAGGTATTGCCGATGTTTACCCGCAATGTCGCCAACCTACTCCGCTTGCCTCACAAAGGAATAATTGCACCTGGGATGGATGCCGACCTAATCATCGTCGATGAAAACTTCTATTTCACCGATGTCATGGTATTAGGGCGGTGGCATAAACGTAACAATAAAACGCTTGTGCGCGGGATTTTTGAGTAAAAAAACATCCGGTTATAATCAAAGGCTTACATATATGCTGCTTAAATAGTTGTGACTGCTCCTTGCAACTAGATTTTAATTGCTTAAAATTGCGCATTTAAGCGGCCTTGAGCCTCTTTATTCATCTATTTATTCGTTTTTATAAAGGTTTATTATGTGTCCTGCAAAGACAACATCAGGCGTTGAACGTGGGTTTGTGATTCCCATTGGCGGTGCGGAAGAAAGAGACAGCAATCCAGTGATCTTACAGCGTTTTGTTGATCTGTGTGGCGGCTCAGCGGCAAAAATAGTGATCATCCCAACGGCTTCTCAGTTAGAAGAAACTGGTCCTAACTACGAAACGGTCTTTCTTCGACTCGGTGCTGGTAGTGCCGTTTCACTCCCGATCAACACCAGAGAGCAAGCCAACGAGTCCGAGTACCTAAGTCAGATTGAGCAAGCAAACGGCATCTTTATGACCGGCGGCAATCAATTGCGTTTATCAACTATTCTTGGCGGCACCCCCATAGCTCAAGCGATCAGACGCAGCAATGCGCAAGGGACTCATGTCGCGGGCACCTCTGCAGGAGCGGCGATAATGCCAGAGCATATGATTGCGGGAGGTCCCAAGGGATTGTTACCTAACGAGCAAGGGGTTACATTCGCGCCTGGCGTAGGCTTAATTAACAAAGTTATTTTGGATCAGCATTTTAGTCAACGTAACCGATTGGGACGACTACTATCGGCGACTTCTTATAACCCTTTTTTTTCAGGTTTGGGTATCGACGAGAATACAGCGGCGTTTATCGGGCCAGACAATGAACTAGAAGTAGTTGGTGGCGGGTGCATCACTGTCATCGACCCATCTAAGTTATCACATAGCTCGATGGCGTCGGCTTCTCGCGGTGAAGCGGTGACCTTGATCAATATGAAACTGCATATGCTCGCCGCGGGCGCTCGCTATAACATCGACACGCGTCAAGCAACGCCAATGGATAAGCCTTCATAACGATTAAGGCCGCTCTGAACTATACCTACGTCAAATGTGGCCGTGTATTTCAGAGCATAAACAGCATGTAATACAATAAATTACCAATCTCTGTACCAGTAATGCCGACACTTGTTAAAATTGTGTGTAATTAAACCTCGTCATTTATTAATAACCATTGTAGTATTGAACCCATATTTTAGACGTCTAAACGTCTATTGGTTATTGATGTAATAAGGTTTAACTAATGAGCATAAAATCCGCTGATAAGAAATCGCAAATTCAAAATATATTAAAGCAACGCATAATGATCCTAGATGGTGCCATGGGCACGATGATTCAGGCGCATAATTTTAGCGAACAAGAATTTCGCGGCGAGCGTTTTGCAGATTGGACTTGCTCCGTTAAAGGTAATAACGACCTACTCTCAATTACTCAAACCCAAGCGATTAAAGACATTCACCGCCAATACTTTGCGGCCGGTGCCGATATCGTCGAAACCAATACCTTTAACTCCACCACTATCGCCATGGCCGACTATGAGATGGAGTCGCTCTCTCGTGAAATCAACTTGGTGTCAGCCCAACTTGCCCGCGAAGTGGCGGACGAATTTACGCTAAGCGAACCAGACAAACCACGTTTTGTGGCCGGCGTATTAGGCCCGACCAACCGCACTTGTTCTATTTCACCGGATGTTAACGATCCCGGCTTTCGTAATATTACCTTTAATGGCCTGGTTGAAGCCTATACTGAATCAACCCATGCCTTAATTGAAGGAGGTTGTGACATTATCATGGTGGAAACCATCTTCGATACACTCAACGCTAAAGCCTGTTTGTTTGCGGTAGAAAGTGTGTTTGAAGAGCTTGGCTATAAGCTACCAGTCATGATCTCCGGCACCATCACCGATGCCTCCGGGCGTACGCTAACTGGGCAAACTACCGAGGCTTTCTATAATTCGCTCAGTCATGTTGACCCGATTAGTATCGGCCTTAACTGTGCCTTAGGTCCAGCAGAATTACGCCAGTATGTCGAAGAGCTATCACGTATTAGTACCTTTCCTGTTAGCGCACATCCCAATGCGGGGCTGCCGAATGAGTTTGGTGGCTATGATTTAGACGCGATTGAGATGGCGGGTTATATTAACGAATGGGCGCAAAGTGGTTTCTTAAATATTGTCGGCGGCTGTTGTGGCACCACGCCTCAACATATTAAACGCATCAGTGAAGCGCTCGATGATACCCCACCAAGAGTAATGCCAGAAATTGAAATTGCTTGTCGCCTGTCAGGGCTAGAGCCTTACAACATTACCTCGCTATCGCTCTACACCAACGTAGGCGAACGAACCAATGTTACCGGCTCGGCGCGCTTCCTACGCCTGATCAAAGAAGATGATTACACCACCGCACTCGAAGTTGCACTGCATCAGGTGGAAGCCGGTGCGCAGATCATCGATATCAATATGGATGAAGGGATGCTCGATTCAAAAGCCGCGATGGTGCGCTTCTTGAACCTCATCGCCTCTGAGCCGGACATTTCGCGAGTTCCGATCATGATCGATTCTTCGAAATGGGATGTGATGGAAGCGGGCCTGCAATGTGTGCAGGGCAAAGGTATCGTCAACTCTATTTCACTCAAAGAAGGTGAAGAGCTCTTCATTCATCACGCTAAGCTTATCAAGCGATATGGTGCAGCCGCTATTGTGATGGCATTCGATGAACAAGGCCAAGCCGATACCTATGCGCGAAAAGTTGAAATCTGTCAGCGCGCCTACGATGTACTGACCCAAAAAGTTGGCTTCCCACCACAAGATATCATCTTTGATCCTAATATCTTTGCCATCGCCACCGGTATCGAAGAGCACAACAACTACGCGGTAGACTTCATTGAAGCAACGCGTTACATCCGAAAAAATCTTCCGCACGCGGGTGTTTCAGGCGGTGTATCCAACGTTTCATTCTCATTCCGTGGTAATAACCCAGTACGTGAAGCTATCCACGGTGTCTTTTTATATCATGCAATTCAAGCGGGTATGAATATGGGTATCGTCAATGCAGCGCAGCTGGCCATCTACGATGATATTCCCAAAGACTTAAAAGCAGCGGTGGAATACGCGGTACTCAATCATGGCGATGATGCGACAGAAAAACTGCTCGATGTTGCCGAAACGTACCGTAACGCGGGGTCAAAGTCTAAGGTTCATGTGCAAGATTTATCATGGCGTGAACTACCAGTGGTTGAGCGTCTTGCTCACTCATTAGTCAAAGGCATTACCGAATACATTATCGAAGATACCGAAGCTGCACGGCTAATGTTTGATCGCCCAATCGAGGTGATTGAAGGACCATTGATGGATGGCATGAACATCGTCGGTGACTTGTTTGGCGCAGGAAAAATGTTCCTACCGCAAGTAGTAAAATCGGCTCGCGTAATGAAACAGGCAGTAGCTCACCTTAATCCTTATATCGAGCTAGAAAAAACACCCGGCCAGTCCAATGGCAAGATCGTCATGGCTACAGTCAAAGGCGATGTTCATGATATCGGTAAAAATATTGTCGGTATCGTACTGCAATGTAATGGCTACGAAGTGTTCGATTTAGGCGTGATGGTTAGTGTGGAAGACATCATCAAATGTGTCAAAAAAAACGATGCCGATGTGATTGGTCTATCGGGGCTTATCACCCCATCGCTTGATGAAATGGTCCACAATGTTAAAGCCTTTAAACGGGAAGGTATCGACATTCCCGTATTAATCGGCGGTGCAACCTGCTCGAAGATTCATACCGCGGTTAAAATCGCACCTCATTATGAGTATGGTGCGCTATATGTCGCCGATGCCTCTCGTAGCGTGCCGATAGTAACCAAGCTCATTAATGATAAGACTCGTCAGGGTTGTATCGACGAGCATTATAAAGACTATGATGCGATGCGTGTCAAGCGCTTGGCACAAGGCAATCGTAAGACACTCATTAGCCTTGAAGCCGCAAGAGGAAATCGATGCACGTTCGACTATACCAATAATCCACCAGTCAAACCGGCGGTAATGGGTAAGCAGGTGTTTGACAACTATCCATTGGAAAAATTATTAGAACGCATCGATTGGACGCCATTTTTCCGTTCATGGGAGTTGCACGGTAAATACCCAAAAATCCTCAGCGATAAAGTCGTTGGGGAAGAGGCCACAAAGCTTTTTGCTGACGCCCAAGCGATGTTGAAAAAAATTATCGATGAGAAATGGCTAACAGCCCGTGCCGTGATCGGACTTTACCCAGCCAACACGGTAAACCACGATGACATCGAGATATACACGGATGAATCGCGTAGCGAAGTGCTAATGACCACCCATCATCTGCGTCAGCAGTTAGAGCGTGTAGGTGGTAATAACAACTTCGCGCTGTCTGATTTTGTTGCGCCCAAAGAATCAAATGTGGCGGATTATATGGGTGGCTTTGCGGTGACCGCTGGCGTGGGTATCGATGAGCATATCGAACGATTTGAAGCCGCCAATGATGATTACAGTGCAATCATGATTAAGTCTTTGGCGGACCGTCTTGCCGAAGCGTTTGCCGAGCATATGCACGAACGTGTACGTAAAGAGTTTTGGGGCTATGCTAGCGATGAGCAGCTCGACAATGAGATGCTTATTCGGGAAAAGTATAAGGGTATCCGCCCTGCTCCTGGCTACCCGGCCTGTCCAGATCATACCGAAAAAGCCTTATTGTGGGATTTACTGAGCCCCGATAAAGAGATTGATTTGAACATCACAGAAAGCTTCGCCATGTTCCCGACGGCCGCAGTGTCAGGCTGGTATTTTGCCAACCCTGAATCACGCTATTTTGGCGTCAGCGACATTAAGCGCGATCAGGTGGCTGATTATGCCAAGCGTAAAGGGATGAGCATCGAGCAAATCGAACGGTGGCTATCACCAATCTTGGGGTATGATCCTGAGTGATACTAAAGAGAAGCATCGGGGGATTGGTTAATACCCTTTATTGTTTAAGTTTGTTTTGCTGCGCGCTTGCGCTCAGCTGGTGGTTGCTGAGCGGGGTCAACTTTATGTACCCGGCATTTTACAACCAGCTCAATATTGAGCAAACTATTCAACAATTCGGCCCACAAAATCGTTATAAAGAAGAATTTGAGAACACCAACCCGACGCAACATGCCCATTATTTTTCGCAAATAACCGCTGCTATCAATAATCATGGTGAGGGGCTCAACGAAATTACTTATTCGGTACGAGGCAACGAAGTACCATTGCTGCGGGAGGCTGAGATTGTCCATCTGCAAGACGTTGCTAATCTTATCGATAGTCTTATGCGCGCCGCTGCGGTGTCCACATTGGTTCTTTGCTTAACGTTAATTTATCTATTTAAACGACGGCGACGGCCGCCAAATGCCATTAACCAACTGAGCGTCTTGTTGACCGTCATGATACTGATAACATTAGGGATGGCGTTGATTGGCTTTGAACGGGTATTTTATTGGCTTCATGAGGTGATATTTCCAGCCAATCATCAATGGTTTTTCTACTATCAAGATTCTTTAATGTCGACGATGATGCAAGCACCGAACTTATTTGGCCCGATAGCGTTACTGCTTATCTTACTCAATTTAAGCATATTTGTGATGGTAAATATGCTTATTAGCAAGACAGCAGCAAAGCTGGGAGCGTAGAACTAACGTATTAAGCTACTGATTCACTCAGTGCGATCTCAGGACAGACATCGGTTAAAATTTTACGAGCTAGCACTTCATGGCAACCAAAGTCGGTCCATTCTTGCGTGATAAGCTGCGTGTTATAGCGACGGCAGATATGCGGTAAGAAGGTATCATGACAATCTGAAATTAGCTGTAGGTACTCTTGCGAGGTGCCAGCTTCTGCATCACGTGCTCTTTCAACCATACGCTGGTAGGAAATCACCGGATCTGATTTAAGGTAAATAACCGCGCTAACCTGTGGGTAATCTTTGAGTTTGTCTTGAATATCGTAGTAATAATCCAAGTCTTGACCATCGGGGCGACACGCTTCAGCGAGGTTAGCCTGACAGAAAACCAAATCAGAAAACAATGAACGTTCGATCACATAATGAAATTCAGGATTTAAATTCTGACATATTTGCGCACGTTTGTTGGTGATGTAACGCTGAAACTCAATACGACGAGTAGGATCAACCGTGAAGGCTTTTAACAAGCGTTGGAACTCGGTATCGGTATCGACATCTTCGATAATCAATTGCCATGATTTGGTGCTATTACTATTGAGTTGTTCAACAAGTTTTGGCAACAGTGTCGATTTACCAACGCCAATATTTCCTTCTATAGCGATCAAATTAAAATGTGGGACTTGTGACATGATTACCTACTTGTCGTTACTATTAGTTTTTCAGAGCAAGCTAGAATAACACAATCGTAGGTAGAAACATTGAAGCTGTTCAAACTTTATAGTCAGCAAATTTAATTGCTTCATTTTTATACAAACCAATAAGTTACAAGCAATAAGCTGTGTAAAACCTGTGAGCAAACCGTTAACAAACAACCTAATCCATTGGAAACAAAACAAACTAATAAATTGCGCCACCGACGTCAAGTTGGGTTAAATACAACCGTAAGTCTAGCTCTAACTGAAAATAGTCCGGCTCCATATACTGACAGAGCTTGTAGAAAGCCTTGTTGTGATCTTTTTCCCGCGTGTGAGCCAATTCATGCACTACTATCATTGAGAGAAAGGCTAATGGCACCTTTTTAAATAATCGTGCGATGCGAATTTCTCGTTTCGCTTTAAGCTTATTGCCTTGCACTCGGCTAACATAGGTATGCGTGCCAAGCGCATTATTGATAACGTGTATCTTGTCATCAAACATCACCTTACCGATTGGCACCGATTGTTTAAGGTAGCGGCTTTTTATCCCTTGAACATAGCTATATAATTCTTTTTCAGTGGTGACATGATGGCAGGTGGGATAGCGTGCTAATAAGTAGGCCTTGAGCTTTTCCTGAGCGATAAGCTGCTGAGCTTGTTCGATAATTTGCGCAGGGTAACCCTGTAAATAGGGTAATTGATTAGTCATACTGATGATTTATAATGATATAATGAATTTTTGACTGAATGTGCATGATCTTATGGCCAAGTTACCCGTAGACAAACTATTAAAGAATCATCCTAATCTGACGCACTCGACAGAGGTCAAAGTGACTTCACATATCCAACGTCAAAGTGGTGAGTGGATTTTAAACACCGTGATGTTGGATGGTGTCGAGGTCCCTTTTAAATATAAGCGCAAGCAGCGTTACAAAGAGCTCACTGGACAGCGAGTTAATTTGACCTATTACCCAGCAACAGAGAGTGTAGCCGGGTTTGAAATCGAAATCATGAACGTTGTGCGTATACGAGTCGCTTAGCTGCTTAAGTAAGCGTAAGCGCTAGTAAACGCTTTTTCTTGGAACGGCTTAAGCCCTGTGTGCTTAAATTCTATCGCCGGAGGAGAACGCTTAATCCACTGTTTTTCCACGCCAATTGGAATGAGCTCAACATCTAGATCGGCGCAAAGCTGTATCGCCGCTTCTAGTTTAAACGTTGGCATTTTAGCCGCATGCTTACCATTTGAGATACGTTCAGCAATAATCACGCGATCAACGTGATAATCTTCCATCAATTTTTTAAATGCAAATTGGAACCCCAATAACTCTTCACGATCGTTAACTAGCTGCACTGTAAAGCGCTGCTGGCGACAATCAGGGATATCAAAAACATCATTGTCTTTTTGTAATAAACAAATATTGGCGTGATTATCTTTTAAATCTACGGCACAAATTCTCATTCAGTTTCACCTATTTTAAATTTTCTTAACTACTATTGGCGCCCATTATACCCAAACACTAAAAATACACACCTATTATGCTGGTTAATTGCGACTTAGTTGGCGTTATAGTCCGTGTTATCAATTTTTTAATCAACTAATCACCGGGATAATTGAAGTGATACTCTCTTTTGTATAGAGTAAGTATATATAATTACGAAACACTCATTAATTGTACTAATGGATTAGCACAGGAATAACCTATGGCCAGCATCTTAGATAGCGTCAACCAGCGTACCCAATTGGTTGGTGAAAACCGTTTAGAACTTCTTTTATTTAATCTGGGCTCGCACCAATCTTTCGCTATTAACGTATTTAAAGTTCAAGAAGTGGTTAGCCTTCCCCGCTTAACAATTCTTCCAGGTTCCCACCCTTCAGTGATTGGCGTTGTTAACATGCGCGGAACGACCATTCCCGTGGTTAATTTACCGCAAGCTATTGGCATGCGTCCATTAGAGATCAGTAGCGATTGCAATATGATTATTGCGGAATACAATCGCACAGTTCAAGGATTTCTAGTGGGAAAAATAGATCAAATAGTTAATACCGACTGGGGCAATATTCAACCTCCGCCAAGAGCTACGGGTAGAAATCACTATTTAACCGCCATCACGCAATTGGAGCGAGAGGGCCAACAGAAAATAGTTGAGATCATCGACGTTGAAAAAGTACTCGCCGAAATCATTAGCTACGACACCAGTATTTCTAAGGGTGTGTTGGACGAGTCGATAGCCGAACAGTTGGTTGGGAAACGTGTATTAATTGTCGATGACTCTTCGACGGCAAGAAATCAAATAATGCAAACGTTATCATCGGTAGGCATCGAAATAATCGAAACCACTGACGGGCTTCAAGCGCTAAATATGTTAAAAGGCTGGGCCGATGCAGGTAAAGATATTAACGATGAGATCCTGATGATGATCACCGACGCAGAAATGCCAGAGATGGACGGTTATAAGCTAACCCATGAAATTCGCAGTGACTCTCGGTTAGCAGAGCTTCATGTGGTATTGAACACTTCACTCAGTGGTAGTTTTAATGATGCGATGGTGGAAAAAGTTGGTTGTGATCAATTTATTTCAAAATTTCAGCCCGATAAGCTCGTTGAAGCAGTACAGACGCGTTTGCGTCAGGTCCTAGCGCCGGTTTCCTCTTAAGTACCCGCTCTTCGCGGCTAAGTAATTGTATCTCGACATTGCTTAGCCGGCTCGCTCGAATTCATTTGCCCTCCCCAGATAAAACACTCAACTTATGATGCTAATTAGGTTAGGCTCCAGCAACTCCATCACTTAGTGCATAAAATAATATGATCAAAAAAATACTGCTAAGCGCCACATTATTGCTAGGGAACTCCTCTCACATCTTGGCGAACGATTTATACATCAACTTCTCCGGTTACCATACACCGCAGGGACAATTGCAACAGTTTGATGCTCTCTATGTTAAGTGGGGAAAGGTCGTTGCTTCAGGTGACGAACAACAACTGACAAAACAATATCCTCAAGCCCGTTTAATCGATCTCGAAGGTAAGACTGTATTACCCGGACTAATCGATGGTCACGGTCACGTCGCGGGTTTAGGCTTAAATTTACAACGTATATCACTGCGCGACAGTCCGTCGGAGCAAGCAAGTGTCGATGCGGTGGCTAAATTTGCAGCCAACAATCCGCAGCTATCTTGGATCCGCGGTCGCGGTTGGAATCAAGTGCTATGGAAAAATAAAACCTTTCCGACTAGACAAAGCTTAGACGAGAAAGTAACAGAGCGTCCGGTGTGGCTACGCCGTATCGACGGACATGCTGGCTGGGCCAACTCTAAAGCGTTGCAGCTTGCTGGTATTAATCGCCACACAGTTGTGCCCGCAGGCGGAGAGATACTCAAAGATAAACTTGGTGAGCCTACTGGTATATTGATCGATAACGCGATGGAATTACTTGAAAAACACATCGCACCGACTTCAGAAGAAGAGCTAAAGCACGCGATTTTGCAGGCCTCTGAGCATTTACTGAGTATCGGCATCACCAGTGTCCACGACGCTGGTATCGACCAACCTATTTATCAAGTGTATCGTCAGTTAGCTACGCAGAAAAAGCTACCGCTGCGTGTTTATGCCATGCTAAGCGCCGCCGCCAATGGCTATCAAAATATGCTCACCAACGGTCACATAATAACAGATGATGGTATGCTTAATATCTCAAGTGTTAAACTATCAGCTGATGGAGCTTTGGGCTCTCGCGGTGCAGCGATGCTTGAGCCATATAGCGACGATACCAACAATAGTGGCCTGCTACTTTATAAACCCATTGAGTTAGAAGCTCATATGGCTAAAGCCATCACAAAAGGATTTCAGGTTAACGTTCATGCCATTGGTGATCGGGCAAACCACATCGCGCTAAATTACTATCAGCAATTCAATCAACAACCGGCATCACGTGCCCTGCGCCATCGTATCGAGCACGCGCAGGTGGTTGCGGTGAGCGATCTACCACGCTTTAAAGCGCTCGGTGTACTGCCTTCGATGCAGCCGACTCATGCCACCAGTGATATGAATATGGCCGAAGATCGTGTGGGCCATGCACGGATCAAAGGCGCTTATGCGTGGAAGACATTGCTCGACAGCGGCGTTAAGATTGTTTCTGGTTCAGACTTTCCTATCGAATATGCTAATCCGTTTTACGGACTTCACGCGGCCGTCAGTCGCCAAGACCGCCATAACGCGCCCAAACTGGGTTGGCTTGCACATGAGGCGATGAGCCTAACGCAGGCACTCAATTCATTTACCCTCGATGCGGCCTATGGTGCTCATCAAGAGCAGATAATTGGCAGTCTAGAACCCGGAAAATGGGCCGATTTCATCGTTACCGATCTCAATATTTTTGCCATCCCTAACACGCAACTGTGGCAGACAACCGTTGAGCAGACCTTTATCGCG
>Ga0209395_1002327_pt1 | contig 25074 bp, 25 predicted proteins | sample GOMGulsemesocosm_3_FD_184635 | JGI IMG/M metagenome (GOLD analysis project Ga0209395, IMG submission 184635) | Methane-oxidizing microbial communities from mesocosms in the Gulf of Mexico - GOM9D Gulf of Mexico (SPAdes) (version 2) | ecosystem: Environmental > Aquatic > Marine > Cold seeps... | reverse complement strand
TCACAAGGCGTACCTCGTTTAAAAAATCAACTCAAAAAAGTAGCGATGAATTTTCTTTTTATTTGAGTAATTATCAAGAAGAGAGTGAACAAAAGACGGTTGAAACATTGGCTAACACCATTCGTAAGCACTGGAGTGTAGAATCTAATAATTGGCAGTTAGATGTTACCTTTAACGAAGATCGTGTTCGAGTTAAACAGGGTAATCAGGCTCAAATAATGGGTAAACTACGCAGTTTTGCTATGAATTTATTACGGGGTTCCACCCCTAAAGTACAAAATTTTCAAGCCAGTATTGAAAAATTTATAGATTCTCCTGAGGCCTTAATTTCGACACTTCGGCAAGTTAATTTTTTATGAGAAAGCCGTGGGTGGGGGGGTAGATTACTCAATTACTAATAAAATAAGTGTTGGAGTAAAATATCGATATACAGGTTTAGTTAATGAAAAGATAAATGATATGGTGGATTATGATGAAACTAATAAAGTAGCAAGCCATAATATATATGCAGGAATTAAGTTTTATTTCTAAGCTCGTAGGTTGGGCTGCCGTCTTTTTGGCAACCCAACAATCAATCTATATTACCTGAAAATGTTGGGTTAGCTTGTTGCGCTAACGCTTAACAAACTAGCCCAACCTACCTTGTCTCATTGAACGCTATAAGGTGGTTTTTTCTTGTTTCCAAGCGCGGTAGCGCGGTAGGTCCGATTAGCATAGCGTAATCGGACGCATGTTATTCATCAGAATTAACCGAGTTATTTATATCACCACACCAATTCGGCACATAAATTCCACGGGCGACATATTGATGAAAAGTTTTCTCGTTCCCCAAGCTCTGGCTTGGGAATGCCTACCGTCAAGCTCTGCTTGATGATTTGGCTTGTAGTATATTTATATAACTATAATTACTATGCTATTTCCGAGGGATAATTAATATCGGGACATTATTTCGTGCACGTTCCTTAGCGACTAAAAGGTGGATTCATTCCCCGTTTTGGGTGATACCTTTCAGGAATGACTACTTTGAATGGAGTATTGAATGAATGATTGATTGCAGCAGTATCTTAGGTACAAATAAGATACCCAATCACTTATTTAGTTATAAATCAATAATGTAAGCCTTTTATGTGGCGCATCTCGGGCGCGCCATTAAATTATTAAAGTTAAGTGATTTTGTTTTATGAATTGTTTTTTCCATGTCACCTTCAAGTGTCTCAAGCTCTATTGCTTTAGGAAAATACGGCCTTAATAAGCCATTAGCATTCTCATACTAGCCTCTTTCCTAAAAGCTGTATGGCTTAGAAAAATAAGTGCACAATCTAAAGAATCAGCTATTTTTTCATGCAAGAGGTTTGACAGTTCAGAAAAACTTACCTATGGTGTCAATATGTCACCAATAAGGAGAGCTATCATGTCCGTAGTCAATAATGAACGCATTACCGCCAGAGTAAGCGAGCAAATAAAACAAACATTAATGGCGGCTGCCGACTTAACGGGAGCAACCTTAAATCAATTTTTAGTGCAGTCAGCATTAGAAAAAGCGGAAAACATCATTGAAAAAGATAAATTGATTCATCTTAGTCATAAAGATGCTCAGTGCTTTTTTGACGCACTAGAAAATCCACCCGAACCAAATGCAAAATTAATTAACGCAGTTAAAAGCTACAAAGCGAATATCCAGTGAGTTCAACTTTAAATATTGAGCCGCTGACTAAAGCACATAATAGAACGAAATTTGATTGTGGTGATGAAGCATTAAATCATTTTTTACAAAAAACAGCTCGCCAACACATGGATAAAAGGTTGTCTAAAACCTTTATTCTCATTGATGCAGAACAACCGACTGAGATTATTGCCTATATGAGTCTTGTTGTCTGTGAAGTGCTGGCAGATGATATTCCGCACCAATGGAAAAAGAAATATCCTCGAAAAATTCCTGCTGCCAAACTGGCTAAATTGGCTGTATCACTTGAGCAGCAAAGAAAAGGCTATGGCGAAACATTATTAATGGATGCTATACAAAAAACCTTAAATGTTTCTAATGCGATGGGTATAGCAGGGCTATTTGTCGATGCAAAACATCAACAAGCCAAAGCCTATTATCATCAGTTTGGATTTATAGCATTACCCGAACAACTGGATAATATGTTTATGCCCTTATCAACCATTGTTGCTAGCTGGAAACATTGATGGGGCAGATATTGACATCCTCCCCTGCCTAAAGGAAGGGGATTCCAACACCTCACGATATTGAGTACTGCCCTGAGTGTCCAAATTCAACTACTCATATCTGACAGTCGTTAATTCCCGCAAGCCCTGCGGTATTTTTAATACTACATTATTGTGTAGAGGTACACAAAACTACTGTGTTTATGTTAATCGCTGCGTTAATATCTCTATCGTGAGTGACGCCACATTCTAACGCTTAATGCTTTTTTGCTTCCACAATAACCACAAGCCGAACAAATCTGACTTCATTTAACCCTGCAAGTTCTTCTAATTTCTTAGCATCCTGTATGCATTGGCATACAGAATGTATCGCTCTCTAGTAAGAGTTAATTTTAAACATCTAAATTCGACACTTCCAGTGCATTTTTGACAATAAAATCACGGCGCGGTTCAACCACATCGCCCATTAAAGTGGTAAAGACTTCATCAGCAGAAATTGCATCAGAGATAGTGACTTGTAATAACACGCGGCTTTCAACATCCAGCGTGGTTTCAAATAACTGTTCAGGATTCATCTCTCCAAGCCCTTTGTATCTTTGAATATGCTGGCCTTTTTTAACTTCTCTCATCATCCATAGAAAAGCTTGTTTAAAGTTATTCACGGGATGTTTACGTTCGCCCAATTGCATAAAGGATTCACTGCTAAATAAATCATGCGTATCGGCAACATAACTGGCGATTTTTTTATAATCTTGGCTGGTAAAAAATACATTATCCACAATAAATAATTTTTCTACCCCATATTCCATTTTTTGAATGGTTAATTTATAGCTTTCTGCGTTCTGATAGCTTAATTCAAAAGAAAATGTAGCTTTGCTAACTCGCTGATTAAGCGCTTTTTCTACTGTAGATAACCAAGCACGGAATGCCGTTTCATCCGCTTGTTGCTCGGTGCTTAAAGTGGTCACATAGGTTAATTCTTCTAAGAAATCCGCATCATAACGTCGTCCCATCCGCTGAATCACTTCTTCAGTAATAAGGTATTCATTCGCTAATTTTTCTAATGCCAGTCCTTTAATTTCAGGCGTTTCTGTATTAGTAATCAGCTGTGTTTTTTCTAAAGCTAACTGAATTAAATATTCATTTAATTCAGTATCATCTTTTACATAGCGTTCTTGCTTGCCTTTTTTGATTTTATAAAGCGGCGGTTGGGCAATATAAATATGGCCACGCTCAATCAATTCAGGCATTTGACGATAGAAAAAGGTTAGTAATAAGGTACGAATATGTGAACCATCCACATCGGCATCGGTCATGATAATAATACGGTGATAACGTAATTTATCAGGATTATATTCGTCTTTACCAATACCACAGCCTAAAGCGGTAATTAAAGTTCCCACCTCATCTGAGGAAATCATGCGATCAAAACGCGCACGTTCTACATTAAGGATTTTCCCTTTTAAAGGTAAAATCGCTTGTGTACGTCGGTCTCTGCCTTGCTTCGCTGATCCCCCCGCAGAATCCCCTTCCACAATAAAGATTTCTGATAACGCTGGATCTTTTTCTTGGCAGTCGGCTAATTTACCTGGTAAACCCGCAATATCTAAAGTGGTTTTACGACGGGTTAATTCTCGTGCTTTACGCGCTGCATCTCTAGCTCGCGCAGCTTCAATAATTTTGGAGGAAATGATTTTTGCAATCGCTGGCGTTTCTTGTAAAAAATCATTTAAACGCTCATGCATGGCTGATTCAACCAGAGGTTTTATTTCCGAAGAGACTAATTTATCTTTCGTTTGTGAAGAAAATTTAGGGTCTGGTACTTTCACAGATAATACGGCAGTTAAGCCTTCACGCGCATCATCCCCTGTCGTGGATACTTTTTCTTTTTTCGATAAACCTGCCGCTTCAATGTATTGATTCATGGTGCGGGTTAAGCCGCCTCTGAACCCTGCTAAATGCGAACCACCATCCCGTTGAGGAATGTTATTGGTGTAACAAAAAATATTTTCTTGATAGGAGTCATTCCATTGCATGGCCACTTCAACGGTTACATCTTCTTTTTCGACCGTAAAATAAAACACATCGGCAAATAAAGGGGTTTTATTTTTATTAAGATGCTCGACAAAGGCTTTAATACCGCCTTCAAATTCAAAAATATCTTCTTTATCGCTACGCGCATCTTTCACATGAATTTTAACGCCTGAATTTAAAAAAGATAATTCGCGTAAGCGTTTCACTAAAATTTCATAATGAAATTCAATATCAGAAAAGGTATCGGTACTGGGTAAAAAAGTAACTTGCGTCCCTTGTTTATCCGTCGCTTCCATTTGCTTTAAAGGCGCATCAGCTTCACCGTGAGTATAGGATTGACGATGCACAAAGCCATTTTTATAAATTTCTAGCTCTAATGTCTCCGATAAAGCATTGACCACTGAAATCCCTACGCCATGTAATCCCCCTGAGACTTTATAGGCATTATCATCAAATTTAGCCCCTGCATGTAGTACGGTTAAGATAACTTCAGCGGCTGAGCGACCTTCTTCAGGATGTATATCAACAGGAATTCCACGTCCATCATCAGATACAGTCACTGAGCCATTAACATTGATTGTTACATTTACTTCAGTACAAAAACCTGCCAAGGCTTCATCAATCGAGTTATCTACAACCTCAAAAACCATGTGATGCAAACCTGTACCATCATCGGTATCCCCAATATACATACCGGGTCTTTTGCGTACTGCATCCAAACCTTTTAATACTTTAATATTGGAACTATCGTAGTTATCTTGATTGTCGTTCATGGTTTACCTTGATTTATCTATTCCTTAAATGACGGGAATATTTATAATGTCTCTGAGAGAGTAAATAAGTTAACTGTTATTTTGACTCGATATCCTTTAAAAATTTATAAGCGCATTGGCATGACAATAAATTTGTAATTTTGTTCACTTTCTTCTTCAATAAAACAACTACTAGCATTTTCCGCAATGGTTAATACAGCAGTGTCCGATTCTAAATTAGAGACGGCATCTAAAATATATTGTGAATTAAAGGCAATGGATAAATCATTACCTAAATATTCAATACCAATATCTTCATCTGCTTCTTCATGTTCAGGATTATTAGTAGTAATTTTTAAATTATCGCCTTTAATAATAAACTCAACGCCTTTGAATTTTTCATTGGATAAAATAGCCACCCGAGTTAATGCTTCTTTTAAGGCTTGTTTCTTAACCAAGACAGGACTATTAAAGGCTTGGTCAAATACTTTACCAAAATCGGGATATTTAGAATCCACTAATTTTGCGGAAAAAGTTAATGCCCCAATCACCACACGAATATTATTGCGTGAAAATTCTACATTTATATCTAAGTCTTCATTAATATCTAAAAGACGAACCAACTCTAATACACCTTTTCTGGGGATAATAATTCGAGATTCAATGCCTGTTTCTTCAATAACATCTTCATAAATAGACAATCTATGACCATCAGATCCGACTAATTTTAATTGTCGATTAAAAATACTCATCATTAAGCCATTAAGATAATAACGAATATCTTGATTAGCCATACAGAAAGCGGTTTTATTTAAAGCCTTTTTAAATTTTCCCGCCTTAATTAAAAACGAGCAATCCATCTCTGCCATTTCAAATTTAGGATATTCTTCTGCTTTTAAAGTGCTGACAGAAAATCGACTTCGTCCCGATTGTATTTTCATTTTTTCATTAAGTAATTCAAAACGAATATCGGAATCGCTGGGTAATAATCGACAAATATCTAATAATTTTCGAGCAGGAATCGTGATACTGCCTTCAACATCACTGATTAAATCAATTTTAGCGACGATTTGAATTTCTAAATCTGTGCCTGTTAATATCAGCTGGTTACTTTCTAGCTGAAACAAGACATTGGCTAACACTGGCATGGTTTGTCTTTTTTCTATGACACTCACAATTTGCTGCAAAGGCGTTAAAAGTAATTCTCTGTTAAGTATAAATTTCATAGAAGGCAGAATAAGTTAAAAAGGCTTTTTTAGAGTGCTAATTTTATCATAAATCTAGCGGCTGAGGGGCTTAATAGCCACTAGTCTATGTTTAGTTTTGACTTTTACTTTGAGCCTGCCTAAAAGTGGTTTTTTTTACTTCTCTCTTTTTTCTTTAGCGAAAGCCTAATAATTTTTGTGTAATAATCATTTTTGCTATTTCTTCAGGAACATCGCTCTCCCACTCACCACGGCCTTTTTTTATCTCAGATAGGGTAAGGCTAGGGTTGATGTCTAATAATTGCTCATTGACGTTCTTAAGACCTACTAGGTATCCATTTTCAATCAGATGTTGGTATAAATGTTGTAAATTCTTAGGAGGATGAAAATTCTCGACCGTGACTAATTCATCTTTTTCCAGACTTCTCAGTGGGTAAATGTATAGACGGGTGTTGTCAGGAAAGAGTTTAGCAAAGGCTTCTAAAATTCCGCCTTCTAAACCTTGGTAATAATTTTCAGTAAAAATTAAATCTAAATTAGAAATACCTAAGATCATGCCAATTTGTTGCTGAGTGTAACGACGAAAATAAGCGCGTAAACGGAAATAACGTAAATAACTGGAAACCATCACGGTATAACCTTGGGTATTAAGCATATCAACACGGGCTAAAAAATCGGCATCATTAATTTTATCGCCTACGGTTAAACTTGCCATAGTCAGTTCAGCAATAACCAGTGTTTGAGTTGCATCAATGTGTTCGATTTCATTGAAATGCTGTTGTCCACATTCGGTCATATCGATATGAACTTTTGTGATTGGGGTAAAAGATCCTCGAATCACTAAAATATTTTTTTTATACAATAATTCAGAAGGCACTTGTACCTTGCCTTCTGCATTGAACATGATGGCATCGGTCAAATGATGATGCACTAAATGTAAATTCATTAAACGATTTTCAGTTTCTTCGAAATAAGGGCCTGAAAAATTAATGGTGTCGATTTCAATGCGTTCAATGCTTAAATTATCAATTAATGATTCAATAATTTTTTTAGGGCGAGTGAAATAATTAAACGCAGCATGAATTAAATTAACTCCTAAAATTCCTAAAGCTTCTTGTTGTGCTCCGCCTTCGTTATCCAACATGCGTACATGTAAAATAATATCACTGGGTTCTGCTTGTGGATAAAGTTGAACTCGAACTCCGATCCAGCCATGACATTCCTTTTTTTGTAAATAACTTTTAGCCGTGACTGTAGCCGCATAGGAGAAGAAGGTTGTATTTTTAGGTCTTACAGGCGATAAAAGTTCTGTTACATCTAAATATTCTTTGGAAAGCATTTTTGTTAAGCGGCTGCGTGATACATAACGCTTGGTTTCTTCAGCCCCATAAATATTATCACTAACCTGCATATCGTAAGCAGACATTGTTTTAGCGACTGTTCCAGCTGCTCCACCTGCTTGAAAAAAGTTTCTAGCGACTTCTTGTCCTGCTCCTATTTCAACAATGGAACCGTATTTGCAATTATCGAGATTAATTTCTAAGGCTTTTGCTAATGTACTTGTTACCGTTTCTTTTTGGGTCATGGTTACTCACTAAAAAAATTGAATCATTGAAAAAAGATCAGTAAATCATAGCAAATATTAATAATAATATAATATCTTTATAAAAGATTATTATTATTAGTAAGGCCGTTTTCTGTGGATAACTCATTTTTTCCTATTATTATCATAATCTTATCCTGTGGATAAGGTTGTGGATAAGCTGTGGATAAAATGTGGATAACTTTTAAGTCGAAACTTATCCACAAGATATCCACAGGGTTATCCACAGGGTTATCCACAGGCTGATTATCTGAAAATAAGAAGGAAAATTTGATTGAAAATAGTAAAAATTTAAGCAAACTGTGGATAAACAGTTAAAATGACAAGAATCTTGCTGTGCGCAAAGCAAAACTGATTGATTTTTGGAGATGACTTACATAATGAAAACACAAAAAATAGGATTTATTGGGGCTGGTAATATGGCTAGCAGCTTGATTAATGGCCTTATTACAAGTGGACATACGGCTCAACAAATTTGGGTTGCGGATGTAGATGCAGATAAAGTGGCACATCTTGCAGCAAATTTAAATATTAATGTAGCGACGAGTAATCAAGCTTTAATTACTGAAGTGAATGTGGTTGTCTTAGCGGTTAAACCTCAACATATTTCTGTAGTGATTGAGCAGTCAAAAAAAGAATTTACAGACAGTGATGCGCTAGTCGTTTCAATTGCGGCAGGGATTAATCAAGCCAGTTTAAGTACGTGGTTAGGTTCAGATAAAGCGATTGTACGTTGTATGCCGAATACGCCTTCTTTGGTGCAAACAGGGGCAACAGGGATTCATGCTAATAATTTTGTGAATGCTGAACAGCGTGATTTAGCTGAAAATATTATGCGTTCGGTTGGGGTTTCTATTTGGGTAGAAACTGAAAAAGAATTAGATGCAGTCACCGCAGTTTCAGGAAGTGGTCCGGCTTATTTCTTTTTGTTAATGGAAGCGATGGAAGCATCGGCGGTAGAATTAGGCCTCAGTCAGAATACATCACGCTTGTTAATTGAACAAACGGCTTTAGGGGCAGCTAAAATGGCACTTGAAGCAAAAGAATCTCCAAGTGAGTTAAGAGCCTGTGTTACGTCACCAGGTGGAACAACTGAGGAAGCGATTAAGAGCTTTGAAAAAAATAATTTTAGTGACATTGTGAAACAAGCTCTGCAATCTGCAAATGATCGTTCAGTGGCTTTGTCTAAAGAATTAGGGGCGCATTAATGGGCACGAATTATTACAGCGATCCCTTAGTTTTTTTATTGGATACGGTTTTTTCATTTTATATTCTAGCTGTTTTATTACGTTTTCTTTTTCAATGGGTAGGGGCGGATTTTTATAATCCTATTTCTCAATTCTTGGTAAAAATAACCCATCCCCCGCTGCGTATTTTACGTCGTTATGTGCCCGCCATTGGAAAATTAGATACCTCATCTTTAGTTTTATTACTTTGTTTACAGATGATATCGGATGGTTTGACTTTATTAGTGACCAGTGTACAGTTTAGTTTTGCCGCCTTGTTATTATTATCTTTTAGTCAATTAGTCAGTTTATTGATTAATGTGTTTGTTTTTTCCGTTTTTGCTCGTGCGATTTTAAGCTGGATGAATGGCGGATCTTTAAATGCAGTCAGTGGTTTACTGAATAGTTTAACCGAGCCATTACTGTCTTTTTGCCGCCGATTAATTCCTGATATTGGCGGAATTGATTTATCACCTTTAGTGGTATTGATTGGTTTACAAATGGCAAAAATGTTGATTATTCCACCGTTACAACAATTAATTTCTTTAGTAAGTTAATGTAATGTTACTTTTTTTTGATTATTAAATTGTTATGCCTAAACTATCTGATATTACCTTGATTGGTGGTGGAATTACAGGGCTTTTGAGCGCGCGTTTATTTGTATTAGCAGGGGCGAATGTTACCTTAATTGACAAGGGATTTATTGGCCAAGAATCCTCTTGGGCAGGCGGCGGTATTTTGCTGCCTTTATATCCATGGCGACAAGCAGAAGCGATTAGTGAATTAGTAGCGCACAGTGTGGATAAGTATCCAAATCTTACTGAACAGCTATTCGTCGCTACTGGGATTGACCCTGAATACAGTATCAATGGCTTATTAATGTCCGATTTAAAAGATCACACTATGGCGCAGGCATGGTGTAAAAAATATCAATTCAGCATTGCAACAGCAACAGAAGCGCATATTCAACGTTATCCACAGGTAACAGAACAAACCATGTACTTGCCTGAAATAGCGCAAGTGCGTAACCCGCGTTTACTTAAATCTTTAAAACAAGATTTATTACAGCGGGGAGTAACGATTGTAGAACAATGTAAGATTGAAAGCGCAGACATTAAAAATCAGAAAATAACGCATATTCGAAGTCAGAAACAGCGATTTCCAGTCAATCAAGTAGTCATAAATTCAGGCGCTTGGACGGCTGATTTATGGCAGCAATTTGTGGGTGAATCGCCAAAAATTTTTCCAGTTAAAGGGGAAATGCTGATTTTAGGAACAGAACCCAATAGCTTACAAGAAATGATTTTAGACAATAATCGTTATTTAATTCCGCGCAAAGATGGCAAGGTGTTATGTGGCAGTACCGTTGAACAAGCGGGTTTTAATAAAACGCTTTCAGAATCTGCCGCTGAAAGTTTAGCCGATTTTGCACGACAGCTCTGCCCTACCCTACTGAAAAATGCCCCGATTCTGCACCACTGGGCTGGTCTACGTCCTGGAACAGAACAAGGAATTCCTTATGTGGATAAACATCCAACGATTGAAAACTTAGCTATTAATGCAGGCCATTTTAGAAATGGATTTGCTATGGGCCCTGCCGCGGCTCAATTATTATATGATCTCGTCACAGGCACACAGCCTGTCATAAATCCCCTGCCTTACCAGTTATCCGCTACCCATTAAGAGCCGATTATGAATTATTACCCACTTGTTAAACCGCTGTTTTTTCAATTAGATGCCGAAAAAGCACATCATTTAACGCTAAAATTACTGAAAGTGTCGCATAACTTAGGGTTATCTAAATTACTCAATCCTAAGACCATTGAACAGCCTGTGCGCGTTATGGGTTTAGACTTTAAGAATCCAGTTGGTTTAGCGGCAGGATTGGATAAAAACGGCGAATACATTGATGCGTTGGCTGGAATTGGCTTTGGTTCGATAGAAATTGGCACAGTAACCCCTAGAGCGCAGGCAGGTAATCCAAAACCGCGCTTGTTTCGCTTACCTGAACATCAAGCGATTATTAATCGTATGGGCTTTAATAATCATGGAGTGGATTATTTATTACAACAAGTGGAGCAATCCAGCTATCAAGGCATTATTGGGATTAATATCGGCAAGAATGCAGATACCCCGATTGAAAACGCCACTGAAGATTATTTAATTAGCCTGCGTAAAGCCTATCTTGCGGCCAGTTACATTACCATAAATATTTCCTCACCGAATACCAAAAACTTGCGCCAATTACAGCAAGGGGATGAGATCAAAAACTTATTGTCCTCTCTAAAACAAGAACAGAAAAAATTACAGGCAACGCATCAAAAATATACGCCTATTGTGGTAAAAATTGCACCTGATTTAGACGACGATGAAATTCAACATATCGCGAAATTATTATTAGAATTTTCCATAGATGGTGTGATTGCAACCAATACTACATTAGATCGCAGCGCAGTAAAAGGTCATGCCTTAGCAGAAGAAGCAGGCGGATTAAGTGGTCTTCCTGTCAAAGATAAATCGACTTATGTGGTACGCCGTTTAGCGGATGTATTACAAGGTCAAATCCCGATTATTGCAGCAGGTGGAATTTCCAGTGCGCAAGATGCACAAGATAAACTGGATGCCGGTGCGAGCTTAGTACAAGTGTATAGTGCTTTAATTTATCAAGGGCCGCAATTGGTTCATGATATTTTGCTAGATTTAAAAATTAACTAAATACTGAGGAATGACAATGAAAATACGATTAATAGCAGTGGCTGGTCTTACTTTACTAGCCACTCAAAATATAATGGCTTTTGGTTTAGGTAATGTAGCTGCAGTATTGAATACAGCGAATGAAACGGCGGAAGCAGTCAATGAAGCTAATGAAACCACTAATAACGTGAATGAAAAAGTAAAATCATTGAAAAAATATTCGACCACAGAAGTGGTCAAAGATGTTGCCGTTGAAGGAAGTAAAGGAGCTGCAGTCGGTGCTGTACAAGGTTTAGCAACGGGTTCAGTAGTGACAGACGGCGTTAAAGGTGGCATTAGTGGTGTTAAAAAAGGCTTAAATAAATTTTAAGCCCTGTTTTAAAATTTTTAACAGATAGGAGCAAAGATCCTATGACCTCTATTATTTAACTGACGATTACTATGCTTACCTATCCTCTTATAGACCCTGTTGCCCTTAGTTTAGGCCCCATAAAAGTTCATTGGTATGGACTGATGTACTTAATCGGTATTGGCGGAGCTTGGTTTTTACTCAGTAAACGAGTGACTAAAACGAACTCCCCTATCCTACCGGAAGCCTTAGAAGACCTAATTTATTATGCCGCAATCGGGGTTATTTTAGGGGGGCGGATGGGCTATGTTTTATTCTATAATTTTAATAGTTTCTTAGCCGATCCTTTGATGCTGATTAAGATTTGGCAAGGTGGCATGTCATTTCATGGCGGATTTTTAGGGGTCATGATTGCTTTATGGTTATTTGCTCGAAAACACCAATCCAGCTTATTTCATATCGCCGATTTTTTAATGCCCGTGGTACCGATAGGCCTCTTTGCGGGTCGTATCGGTAATTTTATTAATGCCGAACTTTGGGGCAGAGAAACCGACGTCGCTTGGGCATTTATTTTTCCTAACGCAGGCTATATGCCTCGTCATCCTTCGCAGTTATACGAAGCATTTTTAGAAGGCATCGTCTTATTTTTAATTCTTTGGATTTATTCCAGAAAACCACGCCCTTATCGTGCTATATCAGGACTTTTCGCGTTATTTTATGGAAGTTTCCGCTTTATCGTTGAATTTTATCGCGTGCCTGATGAGCACATTGGTTATTTAGCCTTAGATTGGCTGACTATGGGACAGATACTATCAACGCCATTAATTTTATTCGGGATAGTGTTATTAACCTTAGCGTATCGCAGCAAGCAGGACGCATAAGATGAAGCAATATCTTGAATTACTCGAAGAAACCTTACGCACAGGCAATATTAAAGGCGATAGAACCGGCACAGGCACAAAATCACTTTTTGGTCGGCAAATTCGCTTTGACCTGCAAGCGGGCTTACCTTTACTAACCACCAAACGCTTACACACCAAATCCATTATTCACGAACTGCTTTGGTTTTTAAGTGGCGAGACCAATATTAAATACCTTAAAGATAACGGTGTCAGTATTTGGGATGAATGGGCGACAGAAACAGGCGACTTAGGCCCCGTTTATGGCGCACAGTGGCGAAATTGGCAAGGCGTTGAAGGCGAAAGCTACGACCAAGTGAGCCAACTGATTCAAGGCATCAAAAATAATCCGAACAGTCGTCGGCATATTATTAGCGGCTGGAATGTTGCCGATTTACCCGATGAAACCCAATCCCCACAAGACAATGTACGCCAAGGAAAAATGGCGCTGCCGCCTTGTCATTTACTGTACCAATGGTATGTGGCCGATGGAAAACTCAGTGGCTCATTGTACTTACGCAGTAACGATTTATTTTTAGGCAACCCTTACAATACCTGTAGCCTTGCCTTGTTTACCCACATGATTGCACAACAATGCGATTTAGACGTGGGAGAGATTATTTTATCCATTGGCGATTGTCATTTGTACAGTAACCACGAAGCCCAAGCAAAAATTCAGTTAGCCAGAACGCCGAAAGCGTTACCTCAACTACACTTTAAACGTAAGCCAGCGAGTATTTTTGATTATCAATATGATGATTTTGAAATTATTGGCTACGATCCAGAACCTTCTATTGCCGCTCCAATTGCTATTTAAGCGGCCTTATTTTCCTACCCCTAAAGAGAGCCTTTTAATATGCGTCTTGATAAACATTTAGTTAGCCTTATTCAATGCTCACGTGGTGAAGCCCAAAAATACATCGAAGGCGGTTGGGTCTTAGTAGATGGTGAAACTATCGACTTACCTCAATTTCAAATTGAAGATCAGCAGGTTGTATTACACCAAGAAGCGAATTTAGAAACCCTGTTACCGCAAACTATTTTATTGAATGTACCCGCGAGTTTTTCTTTAAAGTCTGAACCATCGCCTTTAAGCCTGATTACCCCTGAAAGCCGAGCGCCTGAAGATAAATCTGGCATTCGTGTATTAAAACGCCACTTTTCTCGTTTAGGTGCCACTGCCCCGATTCAAAAAGGTGCTTCTGGTCTGATGGTATTTTCACAAGATGGAAGAATCGTACACAAATTAGTCGATGAAGCGAAAACCAATGAACAAGAATACAGCGTTAAAGTTAGTGGTACGCTTGACGAAGCAGGACTCGAAAAATTAAACCAGAAAATAGAGCGTAACGGCTGGGTATTACCTCAAGCGAAAGTTAGCTGGCAAACAGAGGATAAACTTCGATTTGCTTTAAAGAATATTCATGAAGGGCAAATTGAATTTATGTGTCAGCAAGTGGGATTAACCATTGTTAGCATGAAACGCTTGCGTATTGGCCGTGTCGCTTTAGGTAAAATCGCCGAAGGCCAATGGCGTTATTTACCTGAAAATACGTGGTTTTAAGAAACACGGTATTTTTATTAGTATTCCGCCTTCTTTTTTAGATTTTTTGCAGAGGAATAAATAAGCTAATCCAATATTTTCAGTAATAATATTGGGTTTCCAAAAAGACAGTAGCCCAACCTTGCAGGGAAATCTGGCTTAAATAAGCATGCAAATCAAGCCATTAAAAAATGTAGTATTTTAATGGCCAGATAATGACAGAGGTGAGTAGTGATGTGGTTACACTATTTAGGACACAAAAACTAAAATTTAACCCCTAAATATAGCCCCCTTAAAATGATTAAGAAAAAGCTAAATACTTACACCTTAGAATTTAAAGAATCTGCAATTAACACGCGTTAGATTCTGATGAAACGATCCCTCAAATAGCTAAAAATTTGGGGGTTAATCCTAACACTCTTTATACTTGGGTTCATAACGCTTCAAAATCTAAGGGAAATAACCGCGTGGCTAAAAAAGAAAACCAAGATGATAAAATAAAACACCTGAAGAAACAAGTTCTTAGGTTGACTCAGGAGCGTGATATTTTAAAAAAGGCCGCGGCATACTTTGCGCAGGAAATCGTGTGAAGTACGCCTGGATTGCTCAACATAGTGCTGATTTTTCTGTCTCCTTAATGTGTCAGAGCCTAACGGTTTGTCGCAGTGCTTTCTATGCTTGGAAAAGAAGCCCAATGACAGTCAAGGAAAAAAAAGACAAAACCTTAACAGGCGTGATCAAAACGAGCTTTGATGAAAGGCGTGGGTGCTATGGTACGCGTCGCATACAGCAAGATTTCATAGCGCAAGAAATGACCGTAAGCCGCCGTCGTATTGCTCGATTAATGAAGGCTGAAGGGCTGCGTGTTAAAACAAAGCGAAAATTTAAAGCCACAACCTATTCAGGTCATGACGACCCTATTGCACCTAACCTGCTCACTCGAGCGTTTACGGTCGATAAGCCTGATACCTGCTACGTAGGTGATATTACTTATATTGCGACAAGAGAAGGTTGGTTATATCTTGCTACCGTCATCGATTTATATTCACGTCGAATGGTTGGCTGGTCAATAGCAGATAATATGAGAACGCCCCTCGTCAATGATGCGTTATCTATGGCACTCAACCAAAGAAAACCTAAGAATAACCTGCTCTGGCACAGTGATAGAGGAAGCCAATATGCCTCCGAAAGTCACCGTTCACTACTGGCCGTTAATGGCATTACACAAAGTATGAGTCGTAAAGGAAATTGCTGGGATAATGCGGTGGCTGAAAGCTTTTTCCATAGCCTCAAGACAGAGTTGGTACATCATTGTGACTTTTCAACGCGAGCTGAAGCGAAGCAAGAAATCTTTGAATATATCGAGGTTTTTTATAACCGTAAACGCCGTCATTCAGCGAATGATTATAAGCTCACCAGCGGATTACGAAAGGTTGCCAAAAGCCGCCTAATTTTGTGTCCATAAAAGTGTTGACACATCAGATGTTACTGGACAGTGTTTTGACTGCATCCCTTTTGACTAAAGGGACTAATGGATTTTCTTGGATGTATGTAAACGATAATATGGCGCGCCCGAGACGATTCGAACGTCCGACCTTCGCCTTCGGAGGGCGACACTCTATCCAGCTGAGCTACGGGCGCGTAATTGAAGTAGCCATTTTAACCTATCGGCTCAGTTTACGATAGCATGGATTTTAATTGAGCAAAATTGGCTTTGGCGAGGCGTTTTTGTTCTTCTTTATTCACTACTTTCTTTGCCGCCCACTCTAAATCTTCATCGGGTAATTCCATTAAAAAGCGGCTGGGTTCGCTTTCGTTAATATCCCCGTAACGCTTACGATGGGTACAATAACTAAAGGTACAAGTACGTTGCGCGCGGGTAATTCCCACATAGGCTAAACGCCGTTCTTCTTCGATGTTATCAGTTTCGATGCTGTTTTGATGCGGTAATATATTTTCTTCAATACCGATTAAAAAAACATGAGGAAATTCCAGCCCTTTGGCGGCGTGTAAGGTCATTAAGCTAACTTGATTATCCGCTTGTTCATCTTGGTTACGTTCTAATATATCCATTAGCTGAATCTTGCTGACAATATCCGCTAAAGACATATCCTCTTCCTCGCTCTTATTGGCGATGCGCTGTAACCATTCAATTAATTCACAGACATTGCTAATTTTACGTTCTGCGGCTTGTTGGGTATTACTGTTTTCTTGTAACCATTGATGGTAATTAATTTGATGAATAAAAGCATTCATCACAGCAAAGGTATCGCCTAAGTGCATTTCTTGAGCGGTTTTTAACACCCAAGCACAAAATTTTTGCAGCCGTGCAATGGCGGCTGTAGATAAGTGCTGGGTTAAGCCCATTTCTGTACAAGCTTTAAATAAACTAATATGCCGTTCATTGGCATACTTACCCAGTTTTTCTAAGGTTGTTGGGCCAATTTCACGGCGGGGCGTATTTACCACGCGTAAAAAAGCGGCATCATCCTCTTGATTAACAAATAATTTCAGGTAACTCAAAACATCTTTGATTTCAGCATAAGCAAAGAAGGAAGTGCTGCCATTAATAAAATACGGTACATCTTGCTCGCGCAAACTACGTTCAAATAGGCGGGACTGGTGGTTGCCTCGATAGAGAATGGCGTAATCACCATAATCTGCGCCTGTTTGAAATTTATGATGCACAATTTCAGCGACCACTTGTTTGGCTTCAGTTAAATCGTTATTATGCACTAACACACGTAATGGGTCGCCAAAACCTAAATCACTCCATAATCGTTTTTCAAACGCATGAGGATTATTGGCAATCAAATGATTGGCTACTTTAAGAATACGCCCAAATGAGCGGTAGTTTTGTTCCAGCTTAATGACTTCAAGCCGTGGATAATCGCTTTGTAATTGCTGTAGATTTTCAGGTTGCGCGCCACGCCACGCATAAATAGATTGGTCATCGTCTCCGACCACGGTAAATTTAGCCAGCTTACCCACCAATAACTTCACTAATTGATATTGGGTAATATTGGTATCTTGATATTCATCGACTAATAAATAGCGGATTTTATTTTGCCATTTTTCTAAAATTTCAGGAAACTGCTGGAATAATAAAACCGGCAGTAAAATTAAATCATCAAAATCCACTGCATTATAGGCTTTCAGGCTGCGCGTATAATCGGCGTATAAATGAGCAATTTCTAAATCCTCACTGGTGGCACTGCTGATGGCTTGTTCAGGGGTAATAAAAGCATTTTTCCATTGGCCAATTTGCTGCGCATAGAGATTCACTAAATCTATATCGTAATTCGCGGTGCTATGGGTAATAAGATTTTTGAGTAAACTGAGTTTATCTTGTTCATCAAACAGTGACATACCCGCTTTGTACTGTAAGGTTTTATGTTCTTTGCGCAGTATATCCAAGCCTAAAGAATGAAAGGTGGAGACACGTAAGCCGCGTAATTGTTTATCATCCAATAACTTGGAAACCCGCTCTTTCATTTCGCGCGCGGCTTTATTGGTAAAGGTTAAAGCGGCAATATTCCGCGCGGGCAAACCTTGTTTGATTAAATGGGCAATTTTTTCGGTAATCACGCGGGTTTTACCACTGCCCGCCCCTGCTAAGACCAGCAAAGGCACATCAATGGTTTTTACAGCGCGTTTTTGTTCGGGATTTAGATCAGGCATAAAGTTTATACGGGGGAGCGGTCAAGTTTGCGATAGCCAATGGCTTCACTTAAATGGGGTATTTCTATAGTTTCAGATTGCGCTAAATCTGCAATCGTTCGGGAAAGTTTTAAAATACGATGATAGGCACGATGAGACAGCCCTAAACGATTCATGGCTTGTTCCAAAAGCTGATGCCCTTGTTCCGACAAGCCACAAAATTGTTTTATTTCTTTGGGTGATAATTCGCTGTTAGCTTTACCTGCCCGTTGCATGGCGATTTCTCGTGCTGCGGTGACGCGCTGTCGAATACTAAAACTGGATTCTTCGCCGTCAGCAGAGCCTCTGCGTAAGACATCATGTGTGACACGAGGCACTTCTAAGTGCATATCAATTCTATCCAATAAAGGCCCTGATATTTTGCCACGATAGCGCGCGACTTGTTCTGAACTGCAATGGCAACGCCCTGAAGCATCGCCTAAATAGCCACAAGGACAGGGATTCATGGCGGCAACCAACTGGAAGCGGGCTGGAAAATCCGCTTGGCGTGTGGCACGAGAAATAGTGATATGCCCAGTTTCTAAGGGTTCACGTAACACTTCCAATACTTTTCTATCAAATTCAGGTAATTCATCTAAAAATAAAGTGCCATTATGCGCCAAAGAAATTTCACCGGGTTTGGGATTACTGCCCCCGCCCACTAAAGCAGGGGCAGAGGCGGTATGATGTGGCGCGCGATACGGGGCGGTGAGCCAATTTTTCGCTTTAAATTCTATATCACTAATCGATAACACCGCCGCACTTTCTAAAGCTTGAGCTTCGGTCAGCGGCGGAAGAATACTGGGGATACGCGAGGCGAGCATGGATTTTCCTGTGCCGGGTGGGCCAAGCAGTAAAATATTATGCAAGCCTGTGGCAGCGATTTCTAATGCGCGTTTTACATGAAACTGCCCTTGTACATCCGAAAAATCCGCGCCTTCTGTTGTAGAACTTAAATGGGCAGGCGTATGTGAAACTAATTTTAATAATGTGAGGCCATTAAGATGGGCGCAAATATCTAATAAATGCGCGGCAGGAAATAATTGAACGGCTTGTACCAAAGCCGCTTCCTCGGCATTTTCTAAAGGTAATAATAAGGCGCGTTGCGCTTCACGCGCTTGTAAGGCCACGGGTAATACACCTTTAACACTGCGTAAAGCTCCGCCTAATGACAGCTCGCCAATACATTCGTATTTTTCTAATTCAATGGCGGGAATTTGCCCTGATGCGGCTAAAATGCCTAAAGCAATCGGTAAATCAAAGCGGCCACCTTCTTTGGGAACATCCGCAGGCGCGAGATTAATGGTAATACGCTGCATGGGAAATTCAAAAAGGGAATTAATAATCGCCCCGCGCACTCGGTCTTTACTTTCTTTAACTGCCGCTTCAGGTAAGCCGACAATATTAAGCGCAGGTAAGCCATTGGAAATATGCACTTCTACCGTGACTAAGGGCGCGTGAATACCAGAACGACTGCGACTGTAAGCAACGGCTAACGACATAGAAAATTCCTAATAGAAAAATAAGTATGACAACTGTAAAAGCGGAGTATATCAGTTAATATCTGATGTTACGTAGTGTTTTTAAAGCCCTCTCCTGGGGGAGAGGGCACGGCTTTCTCATAAAAAACTGGCGTGATATTTGCGTAGATTATAAGCTCAATAAAAATAAGCAATACAGAATTTATTAAAATTAATTTTCTATAGAAAATGATTGTTGAAAAATAAAAATCCATGCCATTGAAAATAAATAACTTTAAATATCAACATATTATGTAAATTAAAAAATATGCCAAGTTTTTATGAGAAAGCCGCGCCCCCAGGGCAATTGGGCTTAAATAGCTTGAAAATACAATAAAAATCCTGTATAGGTATGGTTATTTTACAGCTGATAATGACAACACCAATCGCCTCAATTATTCATCATTTCTCCAACATTAAAGACCATAGAATTAACCGACAAAAGAAACATCAGCTTCAAGATATATTCTTTATCACTTTGTGTGCTGTGATTTGTGGGGCAGATGACTGGGTTGCTATAGAGTCTTTTGGAAAGGCGAAAATAGATTGGTTTACTGAGCTATTAGGCTTGAAAAATGGCATTCCTTCACATGATACTTTTGGTGATGTTTTTGCGGCTGTTGATACTGAGAAATTCAGTGAATGTTTTTCTAACTGGGTTGCCGATATAGTGAGTCTCGCCGAAGGTGAAATTATAGCAATTGATGGTAAATGTTTAAGGCGAAGTATTGATAAGGCTTCAAATAAAGCGGCTATTACATATCCCATTTAAATAGCGAACTTCATTGAGTGATTAACAAAGCTCTTGGCATTATCTTTACTAATGTATTTTAACCCTTCAGCATAAGCTTGATATAACGTGTCAACGGTTCGAGGTCTTTTTTTACGCAAGTATTGTTTAATTTTATTCCATGCTAATTCAATTGGATTAGAAGCTGTTTGGTTAAACTTTAAACACACTTTGCAACCGTTAATTTTATCATGGCAATTCTTATCATATTTTCGGCAGTTGCAGGTAAAATTTCAAAGTCTTTAGCGAGTCGTCGAAAATTATTTAACCAAGAAAATGTACGCTCAACAACCCAACGCTTAGGGAGTACAGCCCATCCATCTTTAATCTTCATTGAAATATGTAGTGTCATATTTAATTTATCTTTTACAAAATTGACTGCTGTTCCACGATAACCAGCATCACCAGAGTAAGCATCAATTGAAGGGTATTTTTCAGACGTTCTTTCAAATACATCACCAGCCGCTTTAGTGTCGCTTATATTTGCAGCATGAACTTGGATATGAAGTAAATTACCAAGTACATCGACGATGATATGGCGTTTATGCCCTTTTACTTTTTTACCACCATCAATTCCTCTCTCTTCACTGGCATATTGAGTTTTAACACTCTGTGCATCAATAATACCATAGCTAGGAGTCCTGGTCCGACCCGCTTTACTACGAGCTTTACGGTTTAATTTATCTAAAACCACTTCCCATACTCCACGCTTATTCCAACGACTAAAGTGGTCATAAACGGTTTGCCATGGTGGTAAGTCATTGGGCATCATTCGCCAAGTAATACCCCCTTTCAAAACATATAGAATTGCATTGACTATATCTTTTTGAGAATGCTCACGAGGTCTGCCTCTTCTGCTTTTAGGCTGAAAATTGCTTGCGATTACATCCCACTCATCATCATGTAAATCACTTGAATATCCCATTTATCACCAAAAAATATTTGATTTTACAGAAATCACATTAACCAAACAGCTTCTTAACGGTGACAGAGCCTTTTTTAATAGAAATCCTATTCTAATAAAAAACTGGTTTTAACAGTTACTTTAATCATACAAGGGTTGGGTGAGGGGTGTTTTGCAATGACCCATTTCCACTCCAATAGAAAAATCACCGCCTTATTTACTTCACCCGCGCCCTTTTGATGCTTTTTTCCTTACCAACAAAATACCCCTCACCCCACCAGGGCAATCGGGCTTAAATAGCATTTAAAATCAGTTACTTATAAAAATACCTTTTATAAGTAAATTAACGTTAAAAGGATGCCTTTATTTTTTGATTTAAAAACAATAAGTTAAAACCTGAAAATCGACTCACTTTTGTCATTATTTGGTCATTAAAATACTGTATTTTCTAATATGTTGATTTTTATACTTATTTAAGCCCGATTGCCCTGTATTTGGTGTTCATTTAATCCCGAGCGCCAACCAGCTTAGAAACCTTCTTGATCCTGTCCCAGCAGAAACCCTCTCGCCTATTTACAGGGAAATATTTAGGGGGTTGCAGCAAAGCGGAAAAATCAACGAGTTCCATGTGCTTGATAAGACGATTTTAGTGGCTATTGATGGCGTAGAATACTTTAGTTCACAAGCGATTCACTGCGATTGCTGTTCAACTCAATCTTTAAAAAACGGTAAAACACATTACTCTCATGTGGCAGTAACCCCCGTTATTGTATCGCCCAAAAAATCGTCTGTTATTCCTTTGGTCCCTGAATTTATCACCCCTCAAGATGGCTCTAAAAAGCAAGATTATGAGTTGGCCGCCTCAAAACGTTGGCTGGCAAAAGAAGCGAAGGGGTTACCTGAAAATACCACTTTTTTAGGCGATGATTTGTATTGTAAACAACCTTTTTGTGAGCAACTGCTTCAAATGCAAAAGCATTTTATTTTGGTTTGTAAGCCAGATTCTCATCAGACTTTATACGAGTGGGTTGATGACTTTGAGCGATTAGGTAAGGTAGAAAATATCATTGTCAATGAATCGAAGGGAAAGAAAAAAGTAAAAAAACACTACCGTTTTGTCAACCAAGTTCCTTTACGGGATACAGATGATGCTTTATTTGTAAACTGGTGTGAATTAACCATCACCAACGATAAAAACAAGATTATTTACCGCAATGCTTTTGCAACAAATTATGTATTGAATAGAAAAAATATCAAGCAGATTATTGAGGCGGGTCGCACGAGGTGGAAAATCGAAAATGAAAACAATAATACTTTAAAAACAAAAGGCTACAATTTTAAACATAACTTTGGGCATGGGAAACAGCATCTGTCATCCTTATTAGCCAGCCTAAATATTTTAGCTTTTTTGGTTCATACAGTACTTGAATGGTTTGATCAATGCTATGCGCTAGTTAGAACAGGGCAATCGCATTAAAAAACTAAAAGATGTCGACACGTTTAAAGCAATTAACTACATTTAGAAGCCTACTGAAAGAATGGCTCCTTTAAAGCTTATTAAAAAATAAGCTGTTATTTTGTAAGCGTTTGATTTTCCAAAAATATTTTAATGCGATTGCCCTACTAGTTAGAAGTGAGCTGAGCAGCAGAAAGACTTTTTTTGACGATATAAGAGCGCTTACTCGCTACATCACGGCTTTCTCATAAAAACTTGGCATATTTTTTAATTTACATAATATATTGATATTTAAAGTTATTTATTTTCAATGGCATGGGTTTTTATTTTTCAACAATCATTTTCTATAGAAAATTAATTTTAATAAATTCTGTATTGCTTATTTTTATTGAGCTTATAATCTACGCAAATATCACGCCAGTTTTTTATGAGAAAGCCGTGGGGGTGGAACCCCGTAATAAATTCATAGCAAAACTGCGTAGTTTACCCATTATTTGAGCCTGATTACCCTGTTTAACTCGAACACGATCTTCGTTAAAGGTAACATCTAACTGCCAATTATTAGATTCTACACTCCAGTGCTTACGAATGGTGTTAGCCAATGTTTCAACCGTCTTTTGTTCACTCTCTTCTTGATAATTACTCAAATAAAAAGAAAATTCATCGCTACTTTTTTGAGTTGATTTTTTAAACGAGGTACGCCTTGTGACGATCAATGTTTTTAAACCACTTTCACTCCAGCGTTTATCAAATTCCGATACTGGGAAGCCATATAATACAGCTTGGCGTGTCGTAATTCGCCCGTGAGCTAACTCAGTGTCTAGGGTTTCAGCGAGTGGCTCTAATTTCACTAAGTCACGACATTTTTGCAATAATTTAGGTTGATTTTCTTTTGCCTGGATTAAATAAAAACCTCCTTTTCGGTCAATTTGAGCCATCGTTTCAGGATTACAATGATGAGCATCTAAGCTGACTTTTTTCGCGTCCAAGCCTGTATCCTTTAGTAAATCACGCACCACAGGAATTTCACTGGATTTATCGCCTACTTGTTGAGCTTGCGCTACATCCATGCGGCTTTCATGTGAAACAGCATGAACAATCGCTTGTTTATCCCCTGATTTAAGTGTTCCTCTCATCACTTTTCCATCAATCGCAATCCATTCATCTTCAATAATTTGTGCGGTTTTATCGCTAAAACACTGATTAATCACCCCATTCAAATCCTGCCAATCTAATTTAGCCAGCATTCTTGGCAAATGAGAGCGAGAAATAACGGTAGCCTCCTCAAAACCTGTGACTTCACGTAACCAATCAATTTTATGAGTCATATAACGATGAATACTGGAGACTTTTGAGCGGCCAAGCAAGATAGAAAAAACAACAGTAACGATTAAAAACACCAATGAATGCCGCTTGCCGCGGTTGTCACGTGGATCAGGCAGTGTTTTGAGTACATGGATGAATTTAAGACTCTCTGTCTCTAGATTTATTTCAAAGTCGTTATTATTCGTTGAGGGTGTAATTGGCATCTTCTGGTCGATTGAAATAGTGATATTTTATCGCATATGTCAATATATTTTTTTATGAGAAAGCCGTGGGGTGAGGGGGTGGTTCCGAAAATAATAAGTCATGTGACTGGGCTTATCGTAATAAGAACAAAAATACATTTCTTTGCCCTCGGCATTTAAAAACGGATTTTCAGCCGCTAAATAGTCGCCTTTACAGCGGTGGCGTACACCGATTTTATCAAAGGCACGACGAAATACTTTGGCGCTGATTTGTAATTCTTCAGTCCAACTGTCATTGGAACGATAACTTGGATGAGGCTTTGTGGGAATACTCAGGAATTTATAAAACCCCGCACGATAGCGGCTAGACCAATATTCCAGTTGCTTCAATACAATCGCAGTGGTGATATTGCCAGTAATTTTTTGCCAACAAGGGCGATAAGGAATGGAAATGGAATAATTGGGTACTGTGGCTTGCATAAATCACCTGTAAAAAGTCTCTGGCGATGCAAACCCCACGACTTTCTCATAAAAAATTAACTTGCCGAAGTGTCGAAATTAAGGCCTCAGGAGAATCTATAAATTTTTCAATACTTGCTTGAAAATTTTGTACTTTAGGGGTGGAACCCCGTAATAAATTCATAGCAAAACTACGTAGTTTACCCATTATTTGAGCCTGATTACCCTGTTTAACTCGAACACGATCTTCGTTAAAGGTAACAT
>Ga0209395_1002325_pt1 | contig 25094 bp, 20 predicted proteins | sample GOMGulsemesocosm_3_FD_184635 | JGI IMG/M metagenome (GOLD analysis project Ga0209395, IMG submission 184635) | Methane-oxidizing microbial communities from mesocosms in the Gulf of Mexico - GOM9D Gulf of Mexico (SPAdes) (version 2) | ecosystem: Environmental > Aquatic > Marine > Cold seeps... | reverse complement strand
AAGTTTAATTACGGCTTAAGAGATCCCGTGATTAGACACAAGTTCATTGAAAACGGTTTACCTGAACATGGTGATGTTGTTGTATTTAAATATCCACAAGACCCTCGAGTTGATTACATTAAGCGTGTGATTGGCTTGCCAGGTGACCGTATTATTTACCGTAATAAATCACTTTACATTAAACGTGCTTGTAAAGAATCTGACGATAAGTGTCCTGAATTTGAACAAATACAGCAAAACCTTGTAGGTAAGTATGAAGGTCCTGATGCTGAGTTTGGCATGAATGAATTTGAATCCAAAATGTTGAATAAAAGTCATCAGCTCTTAAATGATAGCCACACATCACCTCGAGTTTCGCATTATTTTCAACAATCAGGAACGGCAGCAGATGAGTTTCTGGTACCTGCAAAGCATTACTTTGTAATGGGTGACAATAGAGACAACTCTTTAGATGGCCGCTTTTGGGGCTTTGTACCTGAAGCTAACCTGGTCGGTGAAGCCGTGGCAATTTGGATGAGTTTTGATTTTGAGAGAAGCGAAGATAGCTTTTTACCTCATTGGTTACCAACGGGTGTTCGCTTTAATCGTATAGGCGCAATTATTTAATATGGCTACTTTTTTTACATGGCATAAAGAGTTTTATCGTGAAAATTAACCCTCATAACCTTGCTAGATTAACCAAGAAACTTGGTTATGAATTTAATGATGCATCATTATTAGTGCAAGCGCTTACCCATCGCAGTGCCAAAGGTGCACATAATGAAAGATTAGAGTTTTTAGGTGACTCTATTTTAGGTTTTGTTATCGCTGAAGCGCTCTACGATAAGTTCCCAAAACATGATGAGGGTGATCTAACCCGCATGCGTTCTAGCTTAGTTAAAGGAGTCACTTTAGCTGAAGTTGCTCGGGACTTTGACTTAGGAGAATGCTTAATTTTAGGACCAGGAGAGCTAAAAAGTGGTGGTCATCGTCGAGAATCCATTTTAGAGGATGCAATTGAGGCTATTATTGGTGCAGTGTATCTAGACTCGACTATTGAGCGTTGTAAAGCACTCATCTTAAATTGGTTTGAGAAACGTTTAGCCGTGATTAAACCAGGTAATGAACAAAAAGATCCTAAAACACGTTTGCAAGAGTTCCTGCAAGGAAGAAAAATACCACTTCCTACTTATGAAGTCATCGATACTACGGGTCAATCTCATAATCAAGAATTTACTGTTCGTTGTCAAACGTCAGTGATAAATGAAATTGTTGTTGCCAAAGGAACGAGTAGACGTAAGGCTGAGCAAGAGGCAGCCCAACAAATACTTGCTTTAATTGAGAAAGAAAAAGAAGTAAAAATAAAGCCATCAAAACCAACAAAACCAACAAAACAAGCAAAATTGTCAATTCCCCGACATACTAAAAGTAACCCAAGCAGCTCCAGTAAAAAAAGCAGCACGAGAAAATAAATTATGCACAACGATACCTCAAATACCTATGCTGGCTTAATTGCTATTGTCGGACGCCCTAATGTTGGTAAATCAACATTATTAAATGCCTTGTTAGGGCAAAAAATTAGTATAACATCCAAAAAACCTCAAACAACACGTCACCGTATTCTAGGTATTTTGACTGAAGAAAATAGACAAGCCATATTAGTTGATACTCCAGGACTACATACAGAAGAGAAGCGCGCCATAAATAGATTAATGAACCGGGCTGCAAGTAGTTCTATTGCAGAGGTTGAATTAATCGTATTTTTAGTGGAAGGAACTCATTGGACCCAAGATGACGAGTTAGTGCTATCTAAGGTCAAACAAAGTGGCGCACCCTGTATCTTAGTTGTTAATAAAACAGACAACATTTCCGACAAAGATGAGTTATTACCTCACCTTCAAAAATTAGGTGAATTACACGAATTCCGAGATATTGTCCCAATTTCGGCAAGTAAAGGTCATGGTGTTGATACCATTCATAAGCTTTGTATGGCATCACTTCCAGAAGGTGGCTTTTGGTTTGATGAAGACCAGGTTACCGATCGCTCTAGCCGTTTTATGGCCTCTGAAATTATTCGTGAAAAACTTATCCGCTTTACTGGTGATGAATTACCCTATTCAATCACGGTAGAAATAGAGCAATTTAAGATGGATGAAAAGGGAATTATCCATATTAATGCCTTAATACTTGTTGAGCGTGATAGTCAAAAGCGTATGGTTATAGGTAATAGAGGTGAGCGTTTAAAAACTATTGGACAAGAAGCTCGCCGCGATATGGAAAATTTATTTGAAAGTAAAGTTTTCCTTGAAACCTGGGTTAAAGTAAAATCAGGTTGGGCTGATGATGAACGTGCTCTACGCAGTTTAGGTTATGGTGATGATTACTCTGGATAATTGGGATATGGTAGATGATTGAACAAAAAGCCTTTGTTTTGCATAGTCGTCCCTATCGTGAAAACCAGCAGTTAGTTGACCTATTAACGGAACAAGATGGAAAGGTGACCGCCTTAGTTTATGTTGGTCAATCTAAGCGCTCTATAAAAAAAGGCTTAATTCAGCCTTTTTTACCACTAAAGTTAACGTTGAAAGGTCAGGGGACTTTTAAGCAAATAACCCAAATTGACTCAATCAGCAAATCCTTTTCATTAATCAAACATAGCCTATTTAGCTCCTTTTATATCAACGAATTACTGATTCGTTTATTAACAGAGCAGATAGCATGTCAGCAATTATTCATTCAATACCAGACGACATTAACAGCCTTAACTCAGGGTAAAGAAATTGCACCGCAATTACGCTTATTTGAACTAGCGCTACTTGAAGAGTTAGGCTTGTCATTTGACTTTAGCCCTGTATTTGAGCACGATGTTAGTTACTTTCAATATATACATGAACAAGGCTTTGTTCCTGTGTATTGCTCACCCCCTAGAAATAGAACTCAATGTTTTGATAAAGCTCATTTACAAAAAATAGCCCAGCGGGAGTTTCTATATGAGGAAAGAGTGACTGAAGACGTTAGTTTTACCTTTAAGTTGTTAATGCGCCAGGTTATTAACCAGTTGTTAGGAAATAAACCGTTAAATAGCCGTAAACTTTTTTCAAAAAAACAATGAAGGTTTATACCCGCTCCACTTGAAGAGGCTGGATTCAGCTGGAATTATAAACACCTTTAGGCAAGGCATTGATTGAAGATAATAGTTATTCAGGAGAATATGCTCCTGCATTCTCTATTAAGCTACATCCGTGTAGCGTTATTGTCGAAACCAATAACGTAGCATAAAGTTTTTATAAACCAGCTCTTTGGGGAAAACTGAGCAAAACATACTTGTCGTTACATTTGTTTTTAAGGGAATGACCCTTAACAAAAAAATGTGCCTAGATTATGATTCGCTCAGGTTTCCTGAAACAAGCATCTTCAAGTGGAACGGGTATAGCTATTAATAGCTTCATAAATTATCACAATTCAATTAAAAATTATAAGAGATGGAAAGATGACAGAATTATTATTAGGTGTAAATGTTGATCATATCGCTACCCTAAGACAAGCTCGCGGAACTAATTATCCTGATCCTGTCTATGCCGCTAGTGTTGCAGAACATGCTGGTGCTGATGGCATAACTGTTCACCTGCGAGAAGATAGACGTCATATTCAGGATAGGGATATTCATGTCTTAAAGCAGACGCTACATACCCGTATGAACTTTGAAATGGCGGTTACTGATGAAATGGTTGCCATAGCTTGTGATGTGAAACCTACTTTTTGTTGTCTAGTACCAGAGAAACGTGAAGAGTTAACTACCGAAGGTGGTTTAGACGTTGCTGGTCAATTGGATAAAATTACTAGTGCCACGGCACAACTCGCAGCAGCGGGTATTGCTGTGAGCTTATTTATTGATGCAGACACTGCACAAATTGATGCAGCACTTGCCAGTAAAGCGCCTTATATAGAGATTCATACGGGACATTATGCTGAGTTGACTTGTGAGGAAGAACAACGTATCGAGCTTGAACGTCTTACTGCAGGTATTAAGTATGCGCATAGCTTAGGGTTAAAAGTTAATGCGGGCCATGGTTTAAATTATTTCAATGTCAAACCTATTGCCGCTATTAAAGAAATTATCGAGTTAAATATCGGACATGCCATAATCGCAAGAGCTGTTATCGATGGCTTAGATAAAGCCGTTCGAGATATGAAGCAACTGATGCTAGAAGCAAGAAGTAGTCGCTATTAATATTTAGGTTAAAAACCACTCATAATTTTTAAACTCATTTAATTTATCATTGCTTAAATTATAGGCTACACTTTAATGAAGCAGGTGCGAAGGGACTCAGTTTAGAATTGATGAGGATTAATGATGCAAACACAGATGAAATCAATGCTCGAGCGAAGAAAGGAAGCTCCGGAGCAGTCTATTTGGTGGAATAAGTTATCGTTGGCGCAAAAGTTTTCTGCGAGTAGTTTAGGGAAGTTTGGCTATGAGCTTGCCTTTGTTCGCAATGACGAGGACTGCGGCGATAGCTTAGCTGTGCTTAGATGTAGCGAAGGAGTTGCCGTCATTTCTGAAGATGGTGATATCGACACATCACCTAATATTACCATCAGGTGATTTTTGACAGTAATATATCCATAAACCATCTAAGTAAATTATTATAATCACTAAAAGCAACAGTTCACGTTGCTTTTAGTGATTTTAGTGAGCTAACTATTCATAGTATTTATTTCTTTTAGTGCGGCAGGTACTGCAAACAGAACTTGATCTATATGTTCGTAAAACTCGAGAAATTCAGGTTCAAGCTCTTCAATACTCAATTCCATCTTTAATTGTGTTTCTATCTGAGTGGTAATTTGAGCTAAATTTGGTGTTCCTGTGTAACAACATGCTCCATTAAGCTTATGAATCAGACGTTTTAATTGAGCAATATCTCCGCTTTTAATTGCTTCTTGAATGTATTTTTGAGTTTCAGGTAAGCTCTCAACTAAACCTAAGAACATCTCTTTAGCTAAGTCTGCTTTGTTAGCGCTGCGCTTCAACGCTAAGGGTAAATCAATTACTTTAGCAACTGATTCAGTTTCTTTAATCGTATTATTTCTCGTGAAGGAGCTCTCAGGGCTTACTAAGTGATTAAAGTCACAATATTCATAGATGATATGTCGTAACATAGATTCATCTATTGGTTTTGTCATATAAGCATTAAAACCTTGCTGATGCAGTTTCTCTTTTTCTCCACTCAGTGCATGTGCAGTAACTGCAATAATAGGTGTATTATTATTACTATTATGCTCTAACTGCTTTATTTCTTTTAACGCACTGATGCCGTCCATAATAGGCATTTGAATATCCATAAAGATTAAAGAAAACGATTCGACTTTGCAAAGCTCGATGGCAGCTAAACCATTGTCAGCAACAACAACTTCAGCGACTTGTTCTAACAACAATGCTTTAATTAACTTTAAATTAGCCTCATTATCATCAACAGCCAATACTTTTAGCGGTAATATGTTACCAATAGGAGCATTGAGAGTCAGTTTTTCACTTTTAGTTTCGATAGAAGGTTGCAATACTTTACTTAAGGTACTCCGCATTAGAGGCTTACTCATACAGCTAATAGCGCCATTTGCAATTAATGCCTCTTGTAGACTTGGAGAGGTGGTATTTAATGCAAGGTGTATATTACTTGATATAGGTGCTAACTGGGCAATAGTTTTCTTCAAGTCACTAAGGGCAGTAGAAGTTTGGTTATGACCAATCAGTGCGTAATCAAAACCGCGCTTGGCTTGGCCACTATGTGAAAGTACTTGTGATAACTGATGCCTATTGGTCACACTGGTAACTCGCATATTCCATTGCTTTAATATGCTTTTAGTCGCTTCACGACTATGATCATTCTCTTCAAAATAGAGCACTGTTTTATTTGCTAAATGTTGGTTATCTAACTCCAGCATTAACGGTACGGCATTAACTTCACATTGAAAGGTGAACCAAAAACTAGAACCTTGATTTTTTTCGCTGCTGAAACCAATATCACCGGTCATTTCTTGTGCAAGCCTTTGGCAAATTACTAAGCCTAAACCAGTACCACCATATAAGCGGGTTATACTTTGGTCTGCCTGGGTGAAAGCATCAAAAATGGTTTTTTGCTGATTGACAGTCATGCCAATACCAGTGTCGTTAACGGTGACTTTTAATTTGATGTTCTTTTGATTTACCTCTTCGCTAGCAATATCAACTGAGACAGAGCCTTGTGGAGTAAATTTTATTGCATTACTAATTAAGTTGGTGATTATTTGCTTAATTCGCATCGTATCACCGATAAGGGAGTCTGGTAATTCTTGTGGAACGTTGATTGATAATTCAATATTTTTCTTATGCGCTGTAGGCGCTAATAATGTTAGCGTTTCTTCAATAGACTCTCTTAAAGAAAAGGGAATATTCTCTATTACCATTTTACCCGCATCAAGTTTGGAAAAATCGAGAATATCATTAATGATGGTTAATAAGTTGTTTGCTGAACGATCAATGGTCTGTAAATAATCTCGTTGATTTTCGGTAAGCGGGGTTTTTAATACTTGACGGGTAAAACCAATAACCCCATTAAGCGGAGTTCGTAATTCATGACTCATGTTAGCCAAAAACTCAGACTTCACTCTATTGGCTTCTTGAGATTTACGTTTGGAAATGCTCAGTTCGACATTTTGAATTTCAAACTGCTCTAAACTTTCTCGTAAGTCTATGGTGGCTTGGTCTATACTGGCGTGCATTTCATTTTGGTAACTGTCTAGGGATTGTGCCATGGCATTAATACCATTTTTTAAGAAGTTCAGCTCGCCAATGAGTTGACCACTAACTCTACTTTCTAATTTCCCTTCTCTTATTCGTTCAATCGCTTGTACCATAGAGTTAATAGGCTTAGTGACTTTCTTAATCAGCCTAAATGCGAAAATAGCGCTAAGTAAAGAGCCGAGTAAAGCAAAAGAAAAGGCAACAATATATTGGCTTTGCTGCTGAAAATTAAGATGGCTTTTATCTATTTGCATGGCTACGTAGCCAATAGTTACGGCTTTGGCGTTATTACTCGTATAATTATATGACGAGCTTGCCAGTTGGCTCGAAGTTGTATTTGTTGGACGGTTATAATTTTCATCAATGATAGGGGCTCTAAAAATTATATAATCGGGTATTTCTTGAATTGTAGTATGCCTTGGCAATACCTCACCAGCCTTAAGTCGCATTAAGTTGGTGTCGCCATGGTAAGCGCTGCTGACGAAAATTTGATTATCTTCGGTAAAAATCACAATACTTTTTACGATGCTTGATTGATTTCGATGAGTAATACCAATTAAATGACGAAGTTCCACCCTATTTTTGTTCAATAAAGGGTTTTTACTGGCAATGGCAATCGGCTCAATAATGCTTTTGGCACGCTGTTCAATAAAGTGATCTAGTTCAACAGAACGACTATAAGAAAAATAACTAGCTAAACCAAAACTGATTAGAGTGGTAGGTATAATAGTGAGTATGATAACCCAGTCTTTCAGGCTTATTTTATGCATTTTTTTGTTGAACTTTTTTGATAAATTTAGGGTAAAATACCCTCTGAAAATAGTAGCTATCTAGATGGTTATCCAACTTAACATAAATAATCTCATAAGCTGCTATAAATTTATAGTATATACCCGTTACTAATCAAAGTGCTGGATTTCAGTGGGAATTAAAATAGCCTTAGGCAAGGGGGAGTATTTAAAGCATAGTTATTCTATGGTTTAAATATTTAATGCAGTATAAAGTCATTTAAACCCATGGTAATAGTGCTTGAACAATATTACTTCATCGTTGTTTTGATTTATAATGGCGCTACATGGATGTAGCGCCATTAGAGAATGCAGGAGCATATTCTCCTGAATAACCTTACTTCATTAAAGCGCCTTGAATTGGAATAGCTCAAGCACTCTGAAACAAGCATATTAAATGGCAACGGGTATAGACAAAGTTACTTCAATGTAAGCATTAGTTAATAAAAATCAGCGTTAATTTAGGGTGAAAATGGCAAATTATTTTAAAGCAGCAGTAAAACCAAAAAAGTTACATCAACTATTGACCGTTACTGTTGATAAACTTGATATGAACGGTGTAGGTGTAGCCCGCTGGCAGAGCAAGCCTATTTTTATTGCCGGCGCTTTACCCAGTGAAGTTGTTGAAGTAAAGGTTATTGAACAAAAGAGTAAATATTCTCGCGCTAAACTTATCTCAATAAGCAAAAAGAGTGAAAGTCGCGCAATACCTAAGTGTCAGCACTTTGGTGTTTGTGGTGGTTGTGATTTGCAAATGCTTGATTTAGAAGAGCAGTTACTCTTTAAGCAGCAAAAAATTACCGATTTATTTTCTCGAAGCTTCAGTACTCAAAGTTTGACTGATAAAATTAATACTTCAGCGTTACCTTGGCAAGTCGCAATAAAAAGTAGTCCTTGGCATTACCGCCGTAAAGCACGCATTGGGGTACAGTTTGACAAAAAATCCCAAGCAACTATTGGCTTTAGACAAAAATCGACTAACCAGCTAGCGGCAATAAAGTCGTGCCCTGTTTTAGTTGAGCCACTTAATGCAATTTTCCCTTTGCTCAAAAAGCTATTAGCCCAACTAACCGTAAAGTCGGCTATCGGCCATATAGAAGTGATTCAAGCTGATATTGTTGATATAAAGTCGCAAAATGAAATAGATGATAAAATCGTTCTCATTGTACGCCAACTAAGGGCTATGAGTGAGGCTGATGTTAGGCTTTGGCAATTATCTGCTCAGAAAAATAACTGGCATGTCATCATTGATGATGGGGATAAACAGCTACCTCTCATTAGCCTTAAGGATAATATTCCTACAGTACTCTCATATGAATTAGGGGATAGCAGTAAAATATATTTTTCCAGTAGTGATTTTATTCAAATTAACCATCAAGTTAATAATGCCATGATTAATCAAGCCTTAGCTTGGTTAAACATTTTGCCAAGCGACAATGTGCTTGACTTGTTTTGTGGCCTTGGAAACTTTAGCCTTGCGCTGGCAAAGTATGCAAAGTGTGTTGTTGGTGTTGAGGGCGTTCAAGGTATGGTTGATAAAGCCATACGTAACGGCCAAATTAATGATTTTGATAATTGTAAATTTTATCAGGCCGATTTGAATAGTGATTGGTTGCGAGAGTCGTGGGCTAAAGGAGATGCTTTTGATAAGGTCTTACTTGATCCTGCAAGAGCTGGTGCTGAAGAAGCCGTGAGACAAATTGCCGAATTAAAAATACCTAACGTCTTGTATGTCAGCTGTGATCCCGCAACGTTAGCAAGAGACAGCGCAGTTCTTGTTTCTCAGGGCTATAAGCTTGAGAAAATATCACTCATGGATATGTTTTCACAAACAAAGCATGTAGAGACTATGGTATTGTTTACTCTATAATATTTAACATTAAGCAGCTTTCCAAGATAAAGGGATACCCATGGTTTCTGTACGTAAATCACATCAAATATCAGTGCAAAGCTTTGAACAGTGGCTAACTGGTTTAGCGTTAACTGATAGTAAAATTAGCGCTTTGTCAGCTTTATGGTTACAGGTCTCTAACTGTTACCAGCAGGAAAATTCGCAGAAGCTCGGATTACTGAATAAAAGCATGGAAATGGTTGAGATTTTAAGTGGTTTAAATCTCGATGCTGACTCGTTAGTTGCTGCATTTCTCTCCCCCTTATTAGCAAACAATATTATTGGCATAGAATTCGTTAAAGAACAGTTTTCTAAAGATATTTTGATGCTTTGCCAAGGGGTTGAACAGATGGCCGCTATTAAAGCGCTTCGTCAACAAAGCAATCAATCCAACGTTAAAGCGCCACAAAACATAGATAATATTCGCCGTATGTTATTAGCCATGGTAGATGATGTTCGTGCTGTAGTGATCAAACTAGCAGAACGTTTATGTGATTTACGCGAAAAGAAAAATAGTGATGAAGAAACACGTGTCTTGGCCGCGAAAGAGAGTGCTAATATTTATGCCCCATTAGCCAATCGCTTGGGAATAGGGCAATTAAAGTGGGAGCTGGAAGATATTTCATTTCGTTATCTTCACCCGCAAGTCTATAAAAAAATTGCCAAGCTTTTAGATGAAACTAGATTAGAGCGAGAGCAATACATGGCCAGCTTTGTTGGCCATTTAAACAGTGAATTGGTTACTTTAGCTATAAATGGTGAAGTTTATGGTCGCCCTAAGCACATTTATAGTATCTGGAAGAAGATGCAACAAAAGTCACTTGATTTTGAACAATTGTTTGATGTCCGTGCTGTGCGTGTTGTCGTTGAAAAAGTACAAGATTGTTATTCTGCCCTAGGTATAGTTCACACACAGTGGCAGCATATTGCAAAAGAATTCTCTGATTATGTCGCAACTCCTAAAGCTAATGGTTATCAATCGATACATACCGTGGTCTTAGGTCCAGAAGGAAAATCGGTTGAAGTACAAATTAGAACCAAGCAAATGGATGATGATGCAGAGTTAGGTGTCGCTGCACATTGGCGTTATAAAGAAGGCCATGCGAGCGGTAAAACTAATAGCTTCGATGATAAGGTTGGTTGGTTAAGAAAAATATTGCAATGGCAAGACGATGTTAGTGAAAGTGGTGAGATACTTGATGAATTACGAAGTCAGGTTTTTGAAGACCGGATTTATGTATTCACACCAAGTGGCGATGTTATTGATTTGCCTATGGGAGCCACCCCTTTAGACTTTGCCTATTATATTCATTCTAATGTCGGGCATTGCTGTATTGGCGCTAAAGTGTTTGGCAAAATTGTGCCTTTTACTCACCAACTGCAAACAGGTGATCAAGTAGAAGTCCTAACAAGCAAACAACCAAACCCGAGCCGAGATTGGCTTAACCCTAATTTAAACTATATTTACTCTTCCCGTGCTCGGGCTAAAGTTCAGCATTTCTTTAAATTACTAGATAGAGATAAGTATATTGCCCAAGGTAAAGAGCTATTTGAGAATGAAATAGCAAAACATGACCTTGCAACAATAGATTTATTAACAGCTGCAAAACGTTTTAATATGAAAACTGTTGATGATCTTTATGCAGCGATAGGTACCGGTAATGCTCGACTACAGCAGGTTGTTAACCACTTCACCCAGCTGGAAAGTAAATTAAAGCCACCGCCTGAAATAGATCCACAAAGTTTAGTTAAACAAAGCTCACTCAGTAAAGCTTTGGCGCAAGATGATAATGGTATTACTGTTTCTGGCGTTGGTAATTTACTTACACATATGGCGAAATGTTGCCAACCTGTCCCAGGAGACGCTATTTCAGGCTTTATTACCCAAGGTCGTGGAATCTCTGTACATCGTCAAGACTGTGAACAATTAGCTAATGCGCTAAGTTTACAATCGGAGAGGTTAGTTGAAGTGCAGTGGGGAGCTGAAGATAAGCAAAGTTATCAAGCCTCGGCACAAATAATCGGTAGCGATAGACAAGGCTTATTACGCGATATTTCTACTATTATTGCCAACGAAAGAGTAAGCATTGTTGGTATGGAAAGTAATACCGATAAAGTAAAGCAAACCGTGAGCATGAACCTAAAGTTAGAAGTCGCTAGTAGTGAGTTATTAACGCGAGTTTTAGATAAACTACGCCAATTAGATGATGTTACACAGGTAAGACGGCTTTAATTTTTCTCTGTACCTGAACAGGCTGGTGCTGAGAAAACGATTCAACTGAAACAACTGATACAAGTGAAAAGAAGTAACTATAATGCTAAATGAACAAGCCTCAATAAACAAACTACGTTGGATTATGTCTGAGCTACGTGACCCTGAAACGGGTTGTCCGTGGGATATTAAGCAGGATTTTTCCTCTATAACAAGTCACACTTTAGAAGAAGCTTATGAAGTTGTCGATGCTATCGAACAAGGTGACTTTGTTGAGCTTGAGAAGGAGCTTGGTGACTTACTCTTTCAGGTGATTTTTTATAGTCAACTGGGTAAAGAGCAGCAATACTTTGACTTTGATAGTGTTATCGCTGCAATTTGTGAAAAACTTATCAGGCGTCATCCTCACGTATTCGCTCAGGCAAGTTTACAAACAGATGAAGCAATTAAAGCCAATTGGGAAAATGAAAAAGCATTAGAAAGACAGCAGAAGGCGGGGAATAACGCCAGCCTAGATGATTTGACTAATTTAAGTATATTAGCTGATATCCCTAAAAATTTACCCGCTTTGTCTCAAGCGGCAAAAATTCAAAAACGATGTTCTCATGTCGGTTTTGATTGGGACAACGTGACAGATGTTTTTGCTAAAATTGAAGAAGAAGTGCAAGAAGTTAAGGACGAGTTAGAAGCTGATACTCTTGATAAAAAAGCGTTAGGTGAAGAAATAGGTGACTTAATGTTTGCAGTCGTGAATTTATGCCGTCACGCCAAAGAAGATCCTGAAACGCTGCTTCGCCAAGCAAATAAAAAGTTTAGCCGGCGCTTTGTTGGCGTTGAAGAGCAAGTAAATAAATCAGGTAAATCGTTTACTGAACATGACTTAGCTGAATTAGAGAGCTATTGGCAGCAAGTTAAAATCCAAGAAAAGCAAGTATAAGAAGTTTCTTCTATACTTGCATGACCAGAAATAAGACATTGAATATGACTGAACACTTGACCGAGAAAATGACTGAAAAAAACGAACTAAATAAAGCCCACGTTACCATAGCGCTAACTAACCCAAAAACGCCTACTAATGTTGGAGCAGTAATGCGTGCCGCAGGTTGTTATCAAGCGGATCAAATCATTTATAATGGTAATCGATATGCCAAAGCAGCGGAATATCATAAACACACATTACAAACTGATACCTTCAACATGCGAGATAAAATCCCGTTATTACAAGTAGAAAGTTTTATAAGTATCAAAGACTCACTGGAAAGTATTCCATCGTCTGCTAAAATAATTTGTGTAGACTTGGTAGAAGGCGCAACACCGTTGCCACACTTTGTTCATCCAGAGCAGGCTGTTTATATTTTCGGCCCAGAAGATAGCTCGGTAAAACAAGAAGTCATTGATATAGCAGATGATGTCGTTTATGTGCCGACGATAGGATGTATGAACTTAGCGGCAACGGTTAATGTTTTGCTTTATGACCGGTTAGCAAAATCTTTGACTAAGCAGAAAGACTCAATGTCAGCTGACAATGCTTTGATTCGAAAAAGTCGTGATACCAATAACACCTCAAAATTTAGGTAAAGCTAACGTTAATGGTATGCCTGTTTTCTATTGAGGTGAATATTTTTTCATTTATGCCATATAAGCAAAGGGAGTTAATATTTGATGGAATACCAGTTAGCCCAAGCAGGAAATAAAGGTAAAGTGTTAGTTCTAAAAGTAACGGGAATATTCTTTGTTGGTTTAGCTATTTTAGGTGTTGTACTGCCTATCTTGCCTACGACACCATTTTTATTGGTGGCAGCGGCTTGTTTTGCTAAATCCTCACCTGAAATGCAACGAAGGCTATTAGCCAATAAAACCTTTGGGCCACTAATTCATGATTGGCAAAAGTACCGCAGTATTCCACGTAAAGCTAAACGTATTGCCTTATTAACAATGATCCTCTCGGTATGTTGGTCGGCTTTTATGTTGCAAAGTGCAATGTTAACTGCGCTTGTCGTTGCCTTAGTTATTGGTCCATTTATTTTTTTACTGAGGTTGCCTGAAAGCAAATAACTACACGACATACTGGTAAGTCAATTGTGCAGACCTCCTAGCTTTAATATTAAAAGTACGAAGTTGAGAAGTCTGCATTGTCATTTTTAGTCTATCAGCTGATGGCTAAGGCAAATATTAAGAAAGTGCCTTTGTAACTATCACACCTAAATGTTCAGGTAACGTTAAACTTAAAGCAATATCATGTGCTTCATCAGACATCTTTTTCCAAGTTAATTGTACTATACGAACAATCTTAGCTTCATTATCTTGCTCAGTATACTTAGCGGCAAACTCATCAAAATAATGCATTAGAAAAACTAAACAAGCTACATCTTCTAAGGTCTGGCTATCACTATTTGTTTTAAGGTTTTCTTTTCTGATTATACTGGCGCATTGTTCAGCTTCTTCATTAGTAAATCCTTGTTCAAGCATAATACTTGCCGTTAGTTTTGCATGAAATTTACCTTGGGCAATTCTCCATTGGTAGTATCCCGATTTTCCTTCAGCGAATTCAGTACGTTTTAGCTGCCAACGTTTAATATGCTGCGCTCGAACAGCTATTTGTAATAGCTCATTTGCCTCAGGCCAATATTGTGTTAAACAAGCTGTCATTTGTTGGCCATAAACCAGTTCTTTTGCTTGGCTACTACCGTTAGCTAAGATTGTATTAGGGTCTTGACGGTTAATGTCGTCAATGGCGGATAAGGTGTTGCTTAAATTTTCACAAGTCATCTTAAAATCGATCTCAGTTTATTTAAGTAAAGTAACGTCATTATACGTTGCTACGAATAAAAAATGAATCTGAGCAGAGTAAACCTATCGATATTATAAAAATAAATTTTTTCTGTGATGATTTGTTGCTATTGTTGGCCATGCTTATCTGAGTCATATTGTTTTTCTCTTAATGCTTAACTTATAACTAATGTTGAGATACTTTAATAAATAATTTCATCTGGTTATCGTATCTTCCCAAAAGCTTCTGAATGGCTATTTTAAAAGGATTATACATAATATTTGTGACTTTAAGCACGCTACATAGATGTCGCTGATTAGTGTAAGTAGAAGCACATCCACTTAAATCACCATTATCTGCAAGCAATAGCATGTTTGTAAGCCTCTAAATTATCACTCAGTGATCACAAACTTAATTGAATTGGTATCAGCTTTTACGTATAATACTTCCCCGTCCTGCTTATTTGACAAAACTCCTATTTCAACAACGCTATATTTACCCTAATACTTTATTTAAAACTTCTTAAATATAAGTAAATAGAGTTATTTATATTAGTTTATTTGAAATAAAGTTTATAAATATTAACAAATTAAGCACAAAATTCTGTTTTTTCTGACATCGGTGTAAACATGACAACTAGATATATTTTTGTAACTGGCGGTGTAGTATCGTCTCTTGGTAAAGGCATTGCAGCAGCCTCATTGGCAGCAATTCTTGAAGCGCGTGGTTTAAAAGTTACCATGCTAAAACTTGATCCGTATATTAACGTTGATCCAGGTACCATGAGCCCTATACAACATGGTGAAGTTTTTGTTACCGAAGATGGCGCAGAAACTGACCTTGATTTAGGTCATTATGAGCGATTTATTCGCACCAAGATGACTAAACGTAATAACTTTACTTCGGGTCGAATTTACCAAGATGTTTTAGCGCGTGAGCGTAAAGGTGAGTTTTTAGGTGCAACCATTCAGGTGATTCCTCATATAACTAACGATATTAAACGTCGTGTTGTTGAAGGTGCTGAAGGTTACGATATTGCCATGGTAGAAATTGGCGGTACTGTAGGTGATATGGAATCACAGCCTTTCTTAGAAGCTATTCGTCAATTAGCATTAGAGGTAGGGCGTGATCGTGCTATGTTTATGCACTTGACCTTAGTGCCATACTTAGCTGCTGCGGGTGAAATAAAAACTAAGCCGACACAGCATTCAGTAAAAGACTTACGTTCGATTGGTATTTTTCCTGATATTTTAGTCTGTCGTTCAGACCGCGCTATCCCTAATTCAGAACGCGCTAAAATTTCTCTATTCACTAATGTTGAAGAGAAAGCGGTAGTATCAATGCGTGATGTAGATAGCATCTATAAGATCCCAGCATTATTAAAAGCACAAGGCACAGATGAAATTGTTGTTAAGCGCTTTGGACTCGATGTACCTGAAGCCGACCTAACTGAATGGGAAGAAGTACTTTACCATGAGGCTAACCCTATCGGTGAAGTGACTATCGGTATGGTAGGTAAATATATTGAATTGCCGGATGCCTACAAATCAGTAAACGAAGCGTTAAAACACGCAGGCCTAAAAAATCAAGTGACAGTGAATATTAAATATATTGACTCACAAGATGTCGAAGTTAAAGGCGTTGAAATTTTAGCAGACCTAGATGCTATTCTAGTACCAGGTGGTTTTGGTGAACGTGGTGTTGAAGGTAAAATTTTAACGGCACAATATGCGCGTGAAAACAAAGTGCCTTATTTAGGTATCTGTTTAGGCATGCAAGTAGCCTTAATAGAGTTTGCTCGTAATGTTGCTGGTTTAGCTGATGCACACAGCACTGAGTTTAACGCCGACACACCACACCCAGTGGTAGGTTTAATCAGCGAATGGTTAGACGAAGAAGGCCAAGTTGAATACCGAAATGAGCAATCAGATTTAGGTGGCACTATGCGTTTAGGCTCACAATTGTGCCACTTAGTGAAAGGTACCAAGGCTTGCGACGTATATGGTAGTGAAACAATCAATGAGAGACATCGTCATCGTTTTGAGGTAAATAATAACTACCGAGAGCAGTTGAGCAAAGCTGGTTTGATTTTCTCGGGCTTATCGTCAGATAAGAGTTTAGTTGAGGTGATTGAAATAGCTGATCACCCTTGGTTTGTTGCGGGTCAATTCCATCCTGAGTTTAATTCTACTCCACGTGATGGTCATCCGTTATTTGAAAGCTTTATTGCCGCCAGTTTTGAGCTGCAGAAAAGCTAAGAAAAACCACTAACTAAAACCGTAGCTATTGCTGCGGTTTTTGCTTTAAGTTTAGCAAAAACTTAGGTTGTCAGTAAATGTACCCTAAACAACCATAACAAAATTTAAATTAACTTTATTGCTCAGCACTTTGTTTGAGCGTCATAAAAATTAGTAGGAATAATAATGTCAAATATTAGTAAGATAATTGCTCGTGAAATTATGGACTCTCGTGGTAACCCAACGGTTGAAGCCGATGTATATCTTGAATCAGGTGCCTTTGGCCGCGCAGCTGCTCCTTCTGGTGCATCTACAGGCTCACGTGAAGCATTAGAATTACGTGACGGTGATAAAGCACGTTATTTAGGTAAAGGCGTTTTAAAAGCTGTTGAAGCAATAAATGTTAACATTCAAGCAGCTCTTATCGGTCAAAGTGCTTTAGACCAAGCTAACATTGATCAAATCATGATCGATTTAGATGGCACAGAAAATAAAGAACAATTTGGCGCTAATGCGATTCTTGCAGTTTCTTTAGCAAATGCTAAAGCGGCTGCAAACGAAAAGAAAGTTCAATTATTCGAACACATTGCAGACTTAAACGGAACTCCAGGTGTTTACTCATTACCATTACCTATGATGAACATCATCAACGGTGGTGAACACGCTGATAACAACGTTGATATCCAAGAGTTTATGGTTCAACCTGTTGGCGCTGATAGCTTCCGTGAAGCATTACGTATGGGCGCTGAAATCTTCCACGCACTTAAAAAAGTATTATCTTCAAAAGGTTTAAATACTGCAGTTGGTGATGAAGGTGGTTTTGCACCTGATTTAGCTTCAAACGCTGATGCGTTAGCAGTAATTAAAGAAGCTGTTTCTGCGGCAGGCTACGAATTAGGTAAAGACGTTACTTTAGCGATGGATTGTGCCGCTTCTGAGTTTTATGATGCAGACAAAGGTATTTACGACCTTACTGGCGAAGGCAAGCAATTTACAGCGAACGAATTCTCTGATTTCTTAGGCGAGCTTTGTAAAGAATACCCAATCGTTTCAATTGAAGATGGCTTAGACGAATCAGATTGGGATGGTTTTAAATACCAAACTGACTTATTAGGCGATAAAGTTCAAATCGTTGGTGATGATTTATTCGTTACCAATACTAAGATTTTAGCGCGTGGTATTGAAAATGGTATTGGTAACTCTATCTTAATCAAATTTAACCAAATTGGTACACTAACTGAGACTTTAGCGGCTATAAAAATGGCTAAAGATGCTGGTTTCACTGCTGTTATCTCTCATCGCAGTGGCGAAACAGAAGATGCAACTATTGCTGATTTAGCGGTAGGTACTGCTGCAGGTCAAATCAAGACTGGCTCTTTATGTCGCTCTGACCGTGTTTCTAAGTACAACCAACTTCTACGTATCGAAGAGTTCTTAGGTGATAAAGCTATATTCAACGGCCTCTCTGAAGTTAAAGGCCAATAATAATTAATACCTTTGCTTCTAGGTAAAATAACTTCGTTGCATGTACTCACTGACTAACGTCAGCTCTGTGCAAGCGCCTTGTTCTTATTACCAATAAGCTTATGTATTAAGTATTATTATAGTCTTTGGTATTTAGTTTATAAACACCAAAAAACAGATATTAAAAACGCGACTTCGGTCGCGTTTTTTTATGTCTAATAATTAGTGAAAAATAGCTTATTCATCAGGGAAGTTGTCGATAATTTTAGCAATCAACTTAGCCGTTTGTTCTGGACTTTCTAATGGAAACATATGACCACCAGGTATTGTTTGTAATTTTATTTGTTTATTGAGTTTGATAAAACGGCGAAAGATATGGTGGGGGAAAACATCCGTGCTATCACCGTAAATCAAAGTTGCAGGTATGGTTAATTTGTTTTTATAACGGGATAAGTTTGACGGAATATTCCTAAATATATTGGCCTCAACTTGGGCATCAAATACAAGCTCTAATTGATCGTTACGCTCACAAACACCATAGGTTATATAATCACCTAAACAGCGACTATCAAATCCTCGGAACAGTTTCCGTTTAGCAAAGGCTGAGCCAATATCAGAGCCTAAAGGCCATTGACTACGACGGTTTTTAGCACGTCCTGCAGGGCTGAGTTTATCAATCCACCTTGTTTTCTTCAATAATCTAGCAGCTAGGGCACCCGCTCCGCTTAACACGGGTGGATCTAGCATGATTAGTCCTTTGAATAAATCAGGCCTTTGACAGCAAGCAATAAAAGAGATAACACCGCCAAATGAATGACCGAGACAAATGACTTTTTTACCATCGACTTGTTGCCTTTCAACATAAGTAATCAACTCTTCTACTTGCGCTTGCCAATTATGGTTAATGGGTCTCTTCGGATCATGTCCATACTTATCTAATGCGATAACTTGTATTTTGTCAGGCAGGTAATTAAATAAAGTTTGATAACTACCTGTTGGAAATCCATTTGCGTGGGCAAAGTTGATGACGTTTTTTGACATAGAATCAGTGTATTAAAAAAGTGAAGATAAAATTTAAACGTCCGTTTGAATTTTGTCAACTAGTTACTTCTATTATCGATAAAATGCAGGTATAAAAAAACCCAGCGAGCTGGGCTTTATGTTTACCTGAGTTTATTATTAACTATTTTGTCAGGCTAGAACTCTTCTAACATATGCTCTAAAGAGTCTTCGTACATGCGTAGATCTTTTTCTAACTGAAACTTATCCCGCATCGATTCTATTTCACGCCATTTCATTTTAGTTTTTGATGTTGCGCGCTTTTTTGCTACTTGATTTGTTGACTTGAAAACTTGGTTTATCTTATCCATTAAGTGCCCCTTATTTTTACCATCACATCGAAAAACAAATGCCTCATCTATGTTAAGCCGTTAAGCTCAGTATCATATTTAACACAGTTCTCTAGCCATTAAAACGAAAAAACGCATATTTTTTGCAAAATATGCGTTTAAAACAATCGATTTATGTACGAAAAATAAAAAATCTGCTAGAGCATAGCGGCTAATTGCTTCTCAAGTTTTACCTGGTCAATAGCAAAATTACGTATACCTTCAGCAAGCTTTTCTGTTGCCATAGCATCTTCATTCATCAACCAGCGAAATTGAGCCTGGCTTAAAGCAACTTCTTGCTCTGCACTAGCATCACTAGGAGTCAATTTCCGTACTATAGTCTCAGTGCTACTCGCTAATTCATCCATTAACGGCGGGCTAATAGTTAAACGGTCACAACCAGCTAACTCAAGAATCTCACCAATATTTCTAAAGCTGGCACCCATTACAACAGTGTTAAAGCCTTGCTGTTTGTAATAGTTATATATACTCGTTACTGAAACAACACCAGGATCCTCATCACTTGCATAGTCATTTTTGCCAGTATCTTTTTTGTACCAATCAAGAATGCGACCAACAAATGGAGAGATTAAGTAAACACCTGCTTCAGCACAGGCACGGGCTTGTGCGAAGCTAAATAAAAGCGTTAAGTTACAATTAATACCTTCTTGTTCAAGTTGCTCTGCAGCTTTAATGCCTTCCCAAGTAGAAGCAAGCTTAATCAAAATTCTATCGTTGCTAATGCCTGCTTCGTGGTACATGGCCATCAGTTTATGCGCTTTAGTAATTGAAGCCGCGGTATCAAAAGATAAGCGAGCATCTACTTCAGTAGAAATACGACCAGGGACAATTTTTAAAATTTCTAATCCGATTAATACAGATAGTTTATCCGCAGCGTCAACTACTTGCTCTTCAGCATTGTCAGATTGCGTTTTAGCCCATGCAACAGAATCTTTTACTAGCTCTTGATAGTTTGCTAAAGAAGCGGCTTTTAATAAAAGTGATGGATTGGTGGTTGCATCTTGAGGTTGAAATTTTGCTATCGCCTCAATGTCACCTGTGTCAGCCACAACTGTGGTCATTTGTTTTAACTGTGCAAGCTGTGAAGAAGAGTTTGTCATGGCGTTACCTTATTATTACTCTGGGAAATTGATTAATGAGTCTTTCTATATTCGATAATGAATGTAGCTGGTGAAATATTACAACATAAAAATAAAAAAGCACTCTTTATTGCGTCATATTTAACATTTTTTGTTTTTTTTGTATGTAAGTTACGCCAAACATGAAAAGTAGAGCAAATGGTATATACCCGTTCCGCTTGAAGATGCAGAATTCAGCTGGAATTATAAACGCCTTTAGGCAAGGCATTGATTGAAGAGAATAGTTACTCTATTGTCGAAACCAATAACGTAGCATAAAGCGTTTATAAACCACCCTTTGGGGAAAACTGAGCAAAACATACTTGTCGTTACATTTGTTTTTAAGGGAATGACCCTTAACAAAAAAATGTGCCTAGATTATGATTCGCTCAGCTTTCCTGAAACGAGTATCTTCAAGTGGGCGGGTATAGGTGATTAAACCCTATTAAACTGCTCAAAGCTTATGATATATTAGGGGTTATTAAGTACTCACTAAAACTGGCTTAGATATATGTTACTTGTTGTTTCACCTGCGAAAAAATTAGACTTTGAATCCCCTCTGACTACTGATAAGTTTAGTCAACCCAATTTACTTGAACAAAGCAAATTATTAATAGACGACTGTATTAAACTTTCACCAAGTGAAATCGCAAGTTTAATGAAGCTGAGCGACAAATTAGCAGGGTTAAATGCCGCACGTTTTGGAGAATGGTCAATGCCTTTTACTCAAGACAACGCAAGGCAAGCTATATTAAGTTTTAATGGCGATGTCTACACTGGTCTTGATGCTCAATCTTTTAGTGATGACGATTTTGATTTTGCACAGAAAAGCTTTAGAATTCTGTCTGGTTTATATGGTTTATTAAAGCCACTTGATTTAATGCAAGCCTACCGTTTAGAAATGGGCTGCAAGCTGGGTAATAGCCGCGGCGATAACCTATACCAGTTTTGGGGCGAGATAATTACAAATGAACTTAACAAAACGTTAAGTGATAACAATGATGATGTCCTCATAAACCTTGCCTCAACTGAATACTTTAAATCAGTAAAGAAAAAATCTTTAAATGCCACCGTGATCACACCAACGTTTAAAGATTGGAAAAATGGTCAGTATAAAATTATCAGCTTCTTTGCGAAAAAAGCGCGCGGACTTATGGCGCGCTATATTATCCAAAATAAATTAACGTCTGTAGAGCAAATTAAATCATTTGATTTGGCGGGTTATCAATATAATCAAGCTATGTCTAAAGACAATGATTGGGTTTTTACTCGTAAAGAAACTTAAGCGGTTCAGTTCATTTGTTTGATAGTCATATCAAACATACTCAAACATATTAACAGGAGGTGACATGTTAACTTTACTAGCAAAGCTATTTCATGCCTTAAACAGTGACAGTTCAATTAGACAAATAGCGTTAGCCATTGCGTTAGGTTTTATCGTTGGTTTATCGCCCATTTTAACCTTACATAACATTATTATAATCTTTTTTGTATTAATCATTCGTGTACATTTAGGCAGCTTTATTCTCTCGGTTGGTTTCTTCTCCGGTTTGAGTTATTTATTATCACCCGTCATTATTCAGGTAGGTGAGTCTATACTTACCCAGCCTAGTTTGACTGATTTTTTCACTACGTTATATCAATTTAGTTTGTTTAAATTAGCCCACTGGCACCATACCTATACATTAGGTGCATTTGTTTTAGGCGCCGCTTTATCTGCACCAATATACTTTGTTAGTAAAGTAATCATTGAGAAGTATCGAGTACATATTATGGCCTTCTTTGAGAAGTTTAGAATTGTTAAAGCATTAAAAGCGTCTAAGTTTTATGGCTTATACACAAGTTTTTCAGGTGAATCTAGCTTAACTAAAGGAGGTCTATAATGGCTCGTTTTATTCGTTGGCAAGGCATGGTCTCCTTTATTGCTTTAAGTATTTTAGTTGCTGGAATATTATATTTTTTTGCAGAAAGCCTAGTTAAATCAGCAATTGTAAGTTCTGCTGAAAGCGCGTTTGGTGCTGAAGTGAATGTTGGAGAAGTAAAACTGGCTTATTCACCTTTACAAATCAGCGTTCTAAATTTGCAAGTTACCGACAAAGAAATGCCTACACAAAACGTATTCAGTTTTGAGCGTGCTACGGCGGGTGTTGATATTTGGCAATACTTGTTTGGTAAAATCATCATTGAAGAGCTCGAAGTAAGTCAACTTGCTTTTTCAAGTGCTAGATCTAATGCTGGTAAAGTCTATCTTGATGATGCATCAAGCAGTGACGAAAAAGAAAGCTTATCTGACCAAGCAAAAGCAATGTTACCCGAAGTAGATATGCAGTTACCTGATGTTAAAACCTTACTTAATGACAGTAATTTATTAACGGTTAAAGCGACCACTCAATTACAAGAAAGTTATGAGGTTGAGCAGGCTAAGCTTAACGCTCTGAAAACACAATTACCTACTAAGGAAAAGCTTAAGTCTTATCAAGATAAAGTCAAAGCACTAGGTAAAATGAAAGTGAGCTCCTTAGCTGACATAGAAAAAATAAAAACTGAGTTTGATAAAATTAAAGCTGAATTTAAGACAGATCAGGCGTTCGTTAAAAAAGCTAAGCAGCAAGTATTAGACAGTAAAAAATTATTATCGAAGCAAGTTAAGCAGCTAAAAGATGCCCCGAATAAAGATTGGCAACAAATAGAAAAAACCTACCAACTAGAAAGTCTTGATACAGAAGATTTTGCTCATATTCTTTTTGGAGAGCAAGCTCGGGAGTATGTAGAAAAGGCGCAATGGGCCTATGATTATATCTCTCCTTTACTGGAAAATATGAAAGATGATGGTACCGTTAGCGAACAAAAGTCTCATGCTAAGGGGCGTTTTGTTTATTTCAAAGAAGAAACCCCGTTACCATCAGTATTAATCAAAAAGGCATTATTCTCAGTTCAGCTTGAACAAGGAGAAGTCACGATAAAAGGCAGTGAGTTAACACACCAACACTGGCTTAGAGGCAAAGATAGTCTTATTGATATTAGTTCAGTAGATAATGGCGAGCTTAAGTTAAATAGCAAATTTAACGTAACCCAGTCGGGGGAGTTTAATGCTGGTGGTAAATGGCTAGCAAAAGATAGACTATTATCAAATGCTCCATTAACTAACAGCAAGGCGTTAACGCTATCACTTAGTTCGGCAAAACTTGATGCTACAGGTAGCTTCAAGTTGACTAATAATAAAATTATCGCAGCTAATCATTTATTGCTTAACCAAGCGAGTTACGATGGTCAGGCTAACTCTAAAATCACTAAGTTATTACTTGAAACGATTAATTCATTAGACAGTTTGACGGTTGATGTTGGCGTAAATGGTAAACTTAATAAACCAAGCTTTACTATTGCTTCGTCTTTAAATGAGGCACTAACAGGCGCTTTTAAACAACAGGTTGCCGGTAAGTTAGGGGACTTTAAGCAGAAAATAAATAAAGGTCTAAATGACAAGTTAGTTAATGCGCTGAAGTTAGGTGATAGTCAAACAGCAGAGTTGCTTGATCTGGAAGCTTTATTAACAGATACCGATAAAGCGCTGGCTGATTTAAAGAATTCCGATATTGTTAAGCAACAGCAGAAAAAACTAGAAGATAAAGTAAAAAATAAAGCCAAAGATAAGTTAAAAGATAAATTGGGCGATTTATTTGGCTAAGGTAAAGGCTTATACACTAGGTCATTGATTTTTTATGAGGTAATAACCATTCTCATCAATCAATGATCTGTCTTTAAGCCTTTTCACTCCCTGAGTGGTGAAAACTTAATTAACTTGGTCTTTCATTAAAACGACTATGTATGCATGGGTAAATGTTAAGTATAAAAAAGACCGGATTGTTTAAAACAATTCGGTCTTTATATTTTCTATTTTATCGGTGTTTTTACCAGTAACTACGCATAGCGACAGTGAAACTCCAGCCATCATAGGCGCCACCATCGTTGGCATTATCATCCATTTTTGCGTATTGTAAGCCCGCTTGAAACTTTAATTTGTGCTTATTCACCAACCAGTTAACTCCAGCATAAACTTCTTGGTACTTATCACCGCGCTCGCCATCTACGCTGCTTTCGCCAAACTCATCAACTACTCTGCTATCGTAACGGCCTAAACGTACGCCATTATCTTCAGAACTATTTAAGTAAGTATAACGAGCAACCCACTGAATTTTTTCACTTCGCTGGTACGTTGGCATCACAACAAAACCAAAAAGGTCACTTTGGCCTAAATCACCTTTACCCCAAGATATATCACTCTGTAGCCCCCAGTCATTCAGTTTAAACTTACTAGAGGTACTAACTACTTGTGAGAAATCACGGGTATTACCCTCTTCGTGAGTATCGTTATAAACATAATCGAAACTCACTTCTCCTTTATCCCAAATAGTATTCTTTGCTAATTTCTTAGCGGTTGAAAACAT
>Ga0209395_1002323_pt1 | contig 25141 bp, 15 predicted proteins | sample GOMGulsemesocosm_3_FD_184635 | JGI IMG/M metagenome (GOLD analysis project Ga0209395, IMG submission 184635) | Methane-oxidizing microbial communities from mesocosms in the Gulf of Mexico - GOM9D Gulf of Mexico (SPAdes) (version 2) | ecosystem: Environmental > Aquatic > Marine > Cold seeps... | reverse complement strand
GTCATGGACAAGTGAAAGGCTGTTCAAATGAAAGTTGTCCCCAAGCAATTAATGCTGGCTTAGATATCTTTATGGTGCCATCCGATGCTTGGAAACCATTATATAAAAATACTATCGCTCAAGTGAACAGCGGAGAAATTGCGCAAACGCGTATTGATGATGCGGTAAGTAGAATTTTACGTGTTAAATTCCGCGCAGGTCTTTTTGATAAACCGAGCCCGCTAAATAGAACTCTATCAGGAGAAACAGCGTTAATTGGTGCAGATGAACACAGAGACGTTGCCAGACAAGCGGTAAGAGAGTCGTTAGTTTTATTGAAAAACAAAGGCAGTTTATTACCTTTGTCAGCAAAACAACATATTCTGGTTGCAGGGGATGGCGCCGATAATATTGGTAAGCAGTCAGGTGGTTGGACGATTACTTGGCAAGGTACTAATAACTTTAATGATGACTTCCCTGGTGGTAGCTCTATTTATGATGGTATCGAACAACAAGTTAACGCCCAAGGTGGTAGTGTTGAGCTAAATGTTGATGGTAGTTATCAAACCAAACCTGATGTCGCCATTGTTGTTTTTGGTGAAGAGCCTTATGCCGAAGGCGTTGGTGATATTGAGAATTTAGAATATCAGCAAGGTGTTAAGCAAGACTTAGCGCTATTAAAGCGTCTTCAAGCGGATGGTATCAAAGTGGTTTCATTATTTATTAGTGGTCGCCCAATGTGGGTAAATGCTGAGCTTAATGCCTCTGATGCTTTTGTTGCTGTGTGGTTACCTGGCTCAGAAGGTTTAGCTGTTGCGGATGTTTTGTTTAGTAAAGAAAATGGTGACATTAACAGTGACTTTACCGGAAAACTCTCTTACTCATGGCCAGCAAACGCTAACCAAGCTCAGGTAAATCGCTTTGATAAAGACTATCAGCCACTTCTACCTTACGGTTTTGGTTTGAAATATGGCGATGATAATGTATTAGCAGATAATTTAGCTGTTAATACTCAACAAGCAGTGACAAGTCTGCAAAGCATAATCCTTTTTGAAAGCTCAATTAAGCCGCCTTGGAAAGCGGTGATTAGCGATAGTGACTCTTCAAGTACCATGACCAGCAGTATTATTGAAAATAAGGCGGTTTACTTACGTACTATTGATAGAAATGTTCAAGAAGATGCCAGAAGAGTTATTTTTAATGGTAAAGAGCAGGGGAAACTTGCTTTTATCAGTAGCTTTGCAACGGACTTAACACAACATAAAGATGCTAAATCGACCTTGAAATTAACAGTGCGCTTAACTGAGAAAGCAAGTTTCAGATCAGAGCAAGGTGTTTATTTGTCGATGGCTTGTGGCGAAAAATGTCAGGGCAGAGTTGATATAAGCAAAAAGCTTGCATCAATGAAGGTTAATGAATGGCAAACACTAAATATCGACTTGCAATGTTTTGAAAAAGCTGGCGCCGATATGAGTCAAATTACCAGCCCATTTGTTTTATCTACTTCAGCGCAACTAAATATTGATTTTACTGATGTTTCCATAAGACCTAACAGTATTGAGCAAGCAAGCATTTCTTGCCTGTAATTGGGGGCTTTTAAGTAATGCCTAGCACCTATATGGTTTTCTTAATGTTGTTTTTTTTCTTTATTAGCTCATCTGTTCAGGCAATCGATACTATTGTCTACCCTTGGGATGATGAAGAGAGATTTAAAGAGCATGCCTATTATCTAGCATTACTTAAACTCGCCCTTGAAAGCTCTAAAGAGGAGTTTGGTGAATACCAGCTCAAAAAAGCAGTTCAACCTATGTTTCAAGGTAGGGCAATCGTTGAGATAAAATATAATCGTAATTTGAGTGTCACTTGGACAATGACATCGAAAGCGCGTGAACAAGAACTAAATCCGATTAGGATCCCAATATTAAGAGGGTTAGGCGGCTACCGTATTTTTTTAATAAAGCAGGGTCAACAAGAAAAATTCTCTCAAATTCATAATACCAAACAGCTGAAAAAACTCTTTGCCGGACAAGGGCATGATTGGCCTGATTCAGCTGTTTTAGTCGATAATGGCTTTCGGTTAATCACAGGTCCAGGACATTCAACCTTATTTAATATGTTACAGCATGGCCGGTTTGATTATATGCCACGTGCACTGCATGAACCATGGAATGAGGTGGGCTTATTTCAAGGTTTGCAGGTAGAGTCTTCATTAGCACTTCATTATCCATCACCCTATTATTTTTTTGTTAGCAAGGACAACCTAAAGCTTAAAAACCGAATAGAAAAAGGCTTAATTAATGCTGAAAAAAATGGCAACTTTAAAAGGTTATTTGATAGTCACCCGGTAACAAAAGATATGTTAGCTTCTGCCAAATTGGGACAGAGAAAAGTATTTACACTGAAGAATTCCTTTATGTCTTCAGAGACTCATCAGTTAATTAAAGATATAGAGTTATTTCATTATTCGAAGGAGTAAATGCTTGGAAATGGATAGCAAGGTTTATCAGCTCTAAGTGAACAGGGTAATCAATGTGGTTAGGGCACTGTTTATACCCATTACCATTCAAAGTGCTCGATTTCAGTGGGAATTAAAGTGCGTTTAAGCAAGGAAAATAATCCCCACATAGTCACTCTATGTTTTGATTATTTACCGCAGCATAAAGGCATTTTAAAGCCATCATAGAAGCGTTTTAGCAATACCACTTCTTCGTTGCAGTGACTTGAAGGACGCTACATGGAGGTAGCTTATTAGAGAATGCAGGAGCTATTCTCCTGAATAACCATTCCTTCATCACTGCGCCTTGAATTGAAATCGCTCAACCGTTCTGAAACATGCATCTTGAATGGTGACAGGTATAACAAGTAAGAAAATAACTTGTTTTCTTAGCTAGAGTCGGTAATTTTAAGTTAGTAGAAGTACATAACTATCATGTGGGTAACATAATTATGAATAACATTGTTCGCAAAGTAGTCATTGTTGGTGGTGGTACGGCCGGTTGGTTAACCGCGGGTGTTATTGCTGCAGAGCATAATGCTAAGTCTGAATCTGGTTTGCAAGTGACCTTAATTGAGTCGCCTGAGGTTAATACTGTGGGGGTGGGCGAGGGAACATGGCCAACCATGCGAGAAACTTTAGATAAAATTGGCATAGATGAAACAGATTTATTTAGAGAGTGTGAAGCCTCTTTTAAGCAAGGTGCTAAATTTTCAAAATGGGTTACCGGTGAGGAAAATGATTTTTATTATCACCCGCTTGTGCTGCCACAAGGTTATACCAAAACTGACCTTGTTTTCCCATGGCAGAAACATCGAGCCGAAATCTCATTTGCTGATGCGGTTAGTTATCAAGGTCACATCTGTGAGCAGGGCCGGGCACCTAAACTTATTTCAACACCTGAATATGCTGGTATAGCAAATTATGCTTATCATCTTAATGCGGTTAAATTAGGCCAGTTCTTACAAAAACACTGTATTGAAAAGCTCGGTGTTAATCATGTTGTTGACCATGTTATCAAAATCAACTCGGCTGATAATGGTGATATTGCGTCAGTTACTACAAAAGAGCATGGTGATATTGCTGGCGATTTATTTATTGATTGCTCAGGGATGTCTTCAATAATATTGGGCAAGCACTTTAAAGTCCCTTTTATTAGCAAAAAGCACATATTGTTTAATGATACCGCTTTGGCGGTACAGGTACCTTATCCTGACGAGAATAGCCCTATTGCTTCACATACTATCTCAACAGCTCAAAGCTGTGGCTGGATTTGGGATATAGGTTTACCTTCAAGGCGAGGCGTTGGTTATGCCTATTCAAGTGAACATACTAACGAAAAAGAGGCGGAAGTCGAGCTACGTGCTTATATTGAGTCCTCTATTGGTAAAGCGGAAACAGACAAACTTAGTGTTAGAAAAATTAGCTTTAATCCAGGACACAGAGAAAAATTTTGGCATAAAAACTGTGTCGCTATCGGTATGGCGTCAGGGTTTTTAGAGCCACTAGAAGCTTCTGCTCTAGTCTTAGTTGAGCTAGCAGCGGCCAAAATCAGCAAGGAAATGCCAGCAACTCGCGAAACTATGGACATAGTAGCGAAGCGATATAATAAACAGTTTCTGTATCGCTGGGAGCGTATTATAGCATTTTTAAAGTTGCATTATGTATTAACCCAAAGAACAGACTCTGCCTATTGGCGAGATAACTGTAATCCTGAAACTATCCCCGAAAGCTTGCAAGAACTATTAAGCTTATGGAAACATCAACCGCCAGGACCGCAAGACTTTCATCATGTTGAAGAGGTATTCCCCTCATCAAGTTGGCAATATGTGCTTTATGGCATGGGTTTTAAAACACAAGAAAATACCGTGTCACGTAAGTTTGTTGATGAAGAAATTGCCCATCAATTTTTTAATGAAAATGCACAGCTGACTAAAAAATATCTCTCGGTATTACCGAGTAATAGAGAGTTGATCAACAAAATTAAAGAGTATGGCATGCAGAAAATCTAGGGTTTTCATGTCGATACACTTTGATATTTAGAACTTATTTCTACAAAAAAGACCAAGTACATTAAAATATGTACTTGGTCTTTTTTTAGCTTCTTAGCTGTTAATCAGGTGATTTGATTAGTTGATTATTGTGTTGAACGACAGTAGTCATTTAAGAAGCTTTGATGTGAAGGTAAGTTAGTTATTGCTTTATCAATGGTTTGTCTTATATCCCCTAAGAACCCTTCGAGTTCGTGTTGTTTCATAATCGCAGCAATTTGATGATACTGTTCAGGGTAAACACCTTGCCCCAACATAACCTGTGACCATGAATCCACGCGGAACAATTCCCCTTCAGTAGTAAAAATTCGGCCTGTTTCTTTAAATAAATCAATTCGCTGTTTGAGTGAATCGGGGATTTCCATATTTTTACAGTACTGCCAAAATGGTGTGTCTTCTCGCTGCGTGGCATGGTAATGCAAAATAATAAAGTCTCGTATGTGCTCAAGTTCAGCGGTGAGTTGTTGATTATATTCCTTAACAGTAGCAGTTGTTATGCCGTCAAAAGGAAACAGTCGAATTAATCGAAGAACACCAGACATGATCAAATGAATACTGGTTGACTCTAATGGCTCTAAAAAGCCACTCGATAGCCCTAAGGCAACACAGTTTTTATTCCAGCCTTTTCTTCGACGGCCAGTCTTAAACTTAATCACTCTAGGTTGATTAATCATTTCACCTTCAATGTTATTAACTAATAAGGTTTTAGCATCATCGTCTGTTAGGTACTTACTGCAAAAGACTAAACCATTGCCGACTCGGTGTTGTAATGGAATACGCCACTGCCAGCCACTTTTATGGGCAATAGAGCGGGTATAAGGTAAAGGCTCTGCTACTGACTTTGTTTGTACTGCCACGGCGCTATCACAAGGTAACCAGTGTGACCAATCTTCATATCCGGTATGCAATGCTTTTTCGATAAGTAAACCAGCAAAACCGGTACAATCAATAAATAATTGACCTTCAATAACCTTGCTGTTATCAAGTGTTAGTGATGTGATGTTACCCGTTTTACTGTCTTTGTCTACGCCGGTGATTTTACCTTCTATGCGTTTAACCCCATGAGCATGTGAAAAGCTGCGTAAGAATTGGGAATAAAGCGTCGCATCTAAGTGATAAGAGTAATTTAAACCGCCTTTTGAAAGGGCGAATTTTTCAGCTTTAGCAGCCTGAATTTCAGGACAATACTGTTCAAAATCGAAGTCAATGTTGTTTTGTTTACCATGTAACCAAAAATGCTGAAACTCTCCTGCCCAACACTCTTTGCCGACACGACCAAAGCCATGCATGTATTCATCGTCACCATTTTTCCAGTTTTCAAAATTTATGCCTAATTTAAATGTTGCATGGGTGGCTTTCATAAAGGCTTGTTCGTTGATACCAAGTAAGCGATGAAATGCAGTGAGTGTTGGAATTGCAGCTTCACCAACCCCAACGGTGCCTATCTGATCTGACTCAACTAAGGTAATATCAAAGCTCTTACCTAACAACTTTGATAAAGAAGCTGCTGCCATCCAACCAGCAGTGCCACCACCAGCAATAACTATTTTAGTAATCTTTTGATTATTCATGTAAACCTCAAAATACGTGCAGACATAACTGTTGATACAAGTTGGTCTGCCACCCTATTGGTTATTTTTTATATCGACTAAGCGCTGAATATTGTCCAATGAGCCAGTAATGAAATAAGCGACTCTTAATAAACCTGATGTATGAAGTTCATTGAGGGCATCACCACTGAGCTTAGCTAGCTTTTCTTCGTTAAGGGTGTAATTACCTTGAAGGGATATTTTTTCACTATTATTCAATTCAATATTTAGTGCGATAGGTTCAATTAAATCATTTTTTAAGAAGGCTTTAAACATTTCTTGGCTATGTGAAGAACCCTCATGCAGAGTCTTTAATGATTGGTTTACCTGTTGTAAATAAGGGCTTGCTTGACCATCGTCTAAAAATATTGACTCACCGCTGTCTTTGTTCACGCGAGCATTGTCCATATCAATAGCGACTATCGGTTGTTTCACCTTTTCACCATTTTGTTCTTTTTCTTCAAAACCAATAGTGAAAGGGCCTTTAGCAATCATGGCCGGGATATAACTCGCTTGCCAGCCGTTATTAATGTAAAGGTTCTCACCTGTAACTAAGCCAAGTAATACTACACTTTGAAACTGACCTGTTTCAGGGTTTTTAACGAATAGAATAGGGTAGTCACGTTGTGCTGCTTTGATTTCTGTCGGGAAAATTAAGGCACTGTTAATATTCTCTGAAAAGTCATTATCAAAATGGGTAATGACTTTAAGGTCTTTGTGATTTTTATTATCGAGGATGTCGTGATTAGCCATGGAAAGTCCTATAGGTGAATGCTTGTTTAACGTGGTGCTAACATTGATTATTGCTTTGTTTTCATACCTTAACTTTTAACATATTAACGTAATGATTTACTGTACTTAATTTTAATGCTTTATAAAAGGATCTGGGAGAAAGATCACTTTATAAAAATTAATATTTTCTTGTTTCAGGGCGGAGCCGAGTGAAAAAGATAAAAATAAACCGCCAAATTTTTAGGCTCAACGGCTTATTTATATTTACTGATAGCTAGCTGTTAATAATGCATTATCAGCTTCTACCGTTAGGCTTAGAAAGTGTAACGAAGACCTAACTCATAACGTGCATCCCACTCTTCGCCGGCTTTAAACTGATTAAGGGTACGACCATGTTGACGTGGATCTTCACCTGTAATGTTAATACCTGCGAATGACACCGAAAATTGATCGTTCACTTGATAGCCAACACTGAAATCAATTTGAGAGTACTCTTCTGTAAATTGAGGCTCAGAAGCTTGAACAGCAGCATTATCTAAGAACTCATCACGCCAGTTATATGCGATACGTGCAGAGAAACCATAGTTTTCATATAACAATACTAAGTTAGCAGTATCACTTAAACCAAGTAAGGCAAATTGAGTTACATCAGGTGCAGCAGCTAAATCGAAACCGATATCACCATTAACAAGGGTATAGTTAGCTTGAATACCAAAACCAGTGTCACCGAAGAAATGTTGAACAGCGAATTCCCAACCATCAATCACTGCAGTTTTATTGTTAACCGGTGATTGATATAAGAAGCTCATTAATGGGTCGTCGCTGTTAGCGGTTACATCTACTAAGGCTTCATAATCATTATCGGTATGACCATTATCATAAATATTTTCACCTAACTGCGTTGCCGCAACTTGTGAGAACAAAGTCGTTTCGTTAACTGCGATACCGGCTGCATTCAAGTCAGCAATAGCTTGCATTGCTCTTGGGCCAGCACTTGGGTCGCCTAAACCATAAAAGTCACTAACAACAGGGTCTGAACCAACAAAGTTTTTCACATCTTTTCTAAAGTAACCCGCAGATACGTAACTAGTATCTTCGAAGTACCATTCCATAGAAATGTCAAAGTTAGTTGACTCTAAAGGAACAAGGTCTGGGTTACCGCTACTGGCACTACCATAACTTGAAGGGCTAAGCGCTGTTGGTGCGCCTGGGCCACCGCTAATGCCTGCCGCAGCACTTAATTGTCCGTATTGTGGACGAGCTATCGTTTGGCTAAACGAAGCACGAGCTTTAACGTCTTTAACTAATTCAATGTCAAAATCGATATTAGGTAAGAAATGAGAATATGAATTGGTGTAGGTAAAATCTTCAGCATTTGAAGCCGAACCTTGTCTTACGCCAAAATCATTATTACTTTCCCAAACAACGGCTGTTGGTGCGGCTAAAGTAGCAGTTGAAGATGAGTCAGTACTCTCATAACGTAAACCAACAGAAACATTATATGGCATATCAGCTACATAACCTGAATAAGAGGCCTTAACATAAGCTGCAGTAACATCCTCTTGAATACGACGGTTTGTCGCTGTATCAGGGTTACGCGCCAAATCTAAGCCATAAACAGGTGCTGCCCAGTTTGCCAAAGCAATAGTGTCGCCGCGAAATGCCTGTGTCCAACCCGCTACTTTGTAATCATCTAACGAGTCATTAAAGTCAATAGCATCCAAAATACCAGCAGGTAACTCACCTGGGTTGGCTACACCCCAGTTACCCATTGCTTGGTTAGAGCTTGACTGAACAGAGTAGTTGTCCATTTCTCTTGATTCGATACCAAAATCGATTGCACCGTCTTCAAACTCCCAAGTACCGTCAATACGAATTTGAGTGATGTCATTGGTGTTGTTAGCATGTGATTTTTGATAAATTGAAGTACCAAGATCATCTTGATCAAATACGCCATTACAGTTTAAACCAATGCGAGCATCACAATCATCAAAGCCAACCATCATGTCTGGAAGACCAGAAGTACCAAAGTAACCACCTTGTTGTGCTAAAATGTTTGAACCTATGCCCACAGTGACATCATTACCGTAACTTGATAATGGTGATGACTCAGAAGAAGAATCGTTGTAATCGAAAGCTAATGTTAAATTATCATTAACTTCCCACGCTAAGTTTAGGCCAATAGCATCATCTTCAGTTATAGAGTTACGATACTTTTGTTTTGTTGCAATATCACGCGGTGCTTGATCTCGTTTATCTTCTGCATAATGCAACGGTGAAGGGTTTAAGCCATCAGTAAAGGTGATGTCACTTTTATAATCAGACATCCAGATAGATAATTCAGTACCATGTTGTTCTTGCTCTAGTTTAGAGTAAGTATAATCAAAGGTAGCGGTAATGCTTTCTATTGGGCGATATTGTAAGGTTAATTGAGCGTTGGTACGTTCACGTTGTCTATCCCATAAACGGTAAGAAATACTAGAAGGTAATGCAAATGCTTCACCCATACCAGGAGCATTATTAAGAACCGTTGGCGTATTTGGTACTGCTGTAGGTGGTACCATATCTGGTACTGTACCGTCATAAAGGCTGTTACGCCATTGATCTATATTAGCGCCAGTTGTGCTGCTATCACGTTGAGAAAAACTACCGGTAATAGAAGCACCAAAAACTTCACTTTCATCAGTCCAACTTAATAATCCAGAAAGTTCAGGTGTGATTTCGTCACTGTAATCACGTACGCCACCTCGAACCGATGTATCCATTAACGCTTTACCACCAATACTGGCAACAAACCCCGGGTTATCAAGAGGTTTAGCGGTATTAATGTTAATGGTTGCACCAATACCACCACTTGCTGCGGCAGCATTCGCTGTTTTGTATATCTCTACTGATTTTACAGCATCAGAAGCTAGATTTTGAAAATCGTAAGCTCTTGTATCTGAAGCGCCACCACCATCGGGTAATGTACTTGAAGCCATGGCACGACCATTCAAAGTAACCATATTATACTGAGGACCGAAACCACGAACTGTTACTCGGCTACCTTCACCATTTGAACGGTCAATTGAAACACCAGTAATACGCTGTAAAGATTCCGCTAAGTTAGTATCCGGGAACTTACCGATATCTTCTGCTGAAATAGCATCAACAACACCGGTAGCATCGCGTTTTAAACGAGTTGACTCTTTAATACTTGAGCGCATGCCAGTTACTTCGATAACTTCGACATTGTCTTTAACGCTAGCTTCTTCTGCTGATATTGCTGGTAGCGCAGTTGCGCCCAGTATCAGTGACAAGCTTGTTGCAATTCTTGTTTTAGTAAATGTTTTCTGACTCATGTTACATCCCCAGTTTAATGGATAGTTTTATAATTATATGTATAGGTTAAACGTTTGCATTAATTTCATGAAAAGACAGTAGATCGGTGTTCTTTGACAAATTGTAATTCAATGTAATATGTAAGCGCTTACATAAAGGTAAGTGATTAATAAAAGTAGGTCAATAAATATTTAAAATTAAATTAAAGTTTATACACTAAATGTACAATTTCCACTCAACATAGGTACTTAAAGTAATATTCTTAATTCCATTAATAACAGGTGCTTACTTGGTTTTTATGATGCATTCAATAAAATGTTATTGATAAAAATTTCAATAATAGTATATTTGTAAGCGCTTACATTTTGTGTGAGGTATACGATATAAAGAGGCAAATAGTACCTTTGCCGCCTTGGAATGTAGCTGTAACTTTTTGTAACTGTGGGGAGGTGAAAGTGATAAGAAAAATAAAGCAAGATCAACAGAGTTTTGGCCTTAATTCAAGCCTGAGCCTAGGTGAAAAAGTGGGTTATGCCTGCGGAGATGTCGCTTCAAATTTTTATTGGCGTGTCTTTGATGTATTTCTCTTTATATTCTATACCGATGTTTTTGGTCTATCAGCCGCTGCTGTAGGTACCATGATGTTAGTGACTCGACTCATTGATGCTTTTTCTGATCCCTTAATGGGCGCAATAGCAGATAGAACCAAAACAAAATTTGGTAAATTTAGGCCATATTTACTCTGGGGCATCATTCCTATGGTGGCTGCTGGGGTACTTACTTTTACCGTGCCTGATGTAAGTGATGGCAACAAGTTAATTTGGGCCTACGGCACTTACATTTTTATGATGTTAGCTTATACCTTTATAAATGTACCCTACGGCGCCTTGCTGGGTGTGGTTACCTCTGATACTCAGCAAAGAACAACACTAACGAGCTTTAGATTTATAGGCGCCTTTTCAGGTGGTAGCTTAGTCGCCTATATGACGCCTGAATTGGTGGCTTACTTAGGACAAGGCAATGAAGCACTTGGTTGGCAATATACTATGTTGGTTTATGGTTTGATCGCAGCGGTACTTTTTACCATTACCTTCTTATCTACCACAGAGCGTATATCGCCACCGGCCAATCAAAAAACACCGGTAATGCAGGATTTAAAAGACTTAACGCAAAATAAACCCTGGAAAGTTTTATTTGTTTTAGCGTTAATCATCATGATGACTATTTCGTTAAGAGGCAGTACCGGGACTTTTTATTTTAAATATTATGTTGAGCGGCCTGATCTTATTGGCAGTTTTGCCATGGTCTATATGATTGCTTTAGCTATAGGGGCTGCGTTGACGCCACTATTAACTAAGTTTATTGATAAACGTCGTTTATTAATGTTTTTGATGACACTTGTCGCAGGACTCTCGTTGGCTTTTTATTTTGTGCCAAAAGACAACATAACCTTGATGTTTGCCTTGCAAATACTGATTGGCTTAGCTCTGGGACCAAAATCACCCTTGGTTTTTTCTATGTATGCTGATACCGCTGATTTTTCTCAATGGCGAACAGGAAGGCGGGCAACAGCAATGATATTTTCTGCTGCAGCTTTTGCGCAAAAATTAGGCGGCGCTTTAGCCGGCGCTATGATTGGCTGGACGCTAGCTTCATTAGGTTATATTGCCAACCAAGTGCAAACGGGTACATCGCAAGAGGGCATTGTCTTGTTAATGACGGTGGTCCCTGCAATTTTTGCGGCTATTGCCGTACCGTTAATTTATTTTTACCCATTGGATGATGAAAAATTGAAAAAGCTGCAGACTGACTTACAAACTCAGCAAGATATAGAGCAACAAAAATCGGTACAACAAAGCACAGCACAACAAGAAAAGCAGAATGTTAGTGGCGGTCAAGCTGATTCAACAGGAGCTGTTAATGTCTAAGCTACCTTTATCTAAACCAGCTTTAATCTCTATCGATAATACTGATAATAGTTTCAGTAAAATTAAACTAACAAGTCCAACAAAACTTCCTAATGCTACGGGGTTTCTATGGAATAGCACCATGGTAATGCAGGTGAATTGTCGCGGTTATGTTAATTCACAGTTTATGCAGCCAGAGCCCGCTAAATATTCATATGCGCCGAATATGGAAGCGAAAAGTTTTATTCAGCCAGAGCATAGTTACTTTACCCATCATCCTGGACGGTTTTTCTATCTCAAAGATGAAGACAGCGGTGAGATAATCTCTCTACCTTATGAGCCTATGCGCATTGAGCTTGATAAGTTTTCATTTGAACTAGGTAATAGCGATATTACTTGGGAAATTGAGCACAGTGGATTAAAGATAACGATTAAAGTTAATTTAACCAAAGATGATTTAGTTGAGTGTTGGTTCTTCTCTGTTACCAATGAAGGTAATACCGTGAGGAATCTCAGTATTTATCCATATTTCACCGTTGGCTATATGTCATGGATGAATCAATCGGCTATTTATGATGAAGGGTTAAATGCCATTGTGGCGACAAGTGTTACGCCTTATCAAAAAGTAGAAGACTACTTTAAAAATGAGCAGTTAAAAGATAAAACGTATTTCCTTAGTGATACTCAGCCTACCGCTTGGCATGTTAACCAAAAAACGTTTGAAGGCGAAGGAGGTTTACATAACCCAAGTGCATTACAGTCTGAAAAACTAGACAATACCGAAGCGAGATATGAGACACCTGTGGCTGTGATGCAATTTCAGCAACAGCTACAACCTAGCGAAAGAAAAACCTTTCAATTTTTGTTTGGTCCGGCAAAAGATGAAGCTGAAATCGCGACCATTAAAGAAAAATATCTTGGTCATCAACAACGCAGTCAGGCAAGAAAATTTTATCGTGAATACACGGCTCGTTCAAAAGCCTGTTTAACCTTAAAGAGTGAAGATAGTAGTAGTGATAGATTTGGCTTCGATAATTTCTTCAATCATTGGCTACCTAGGCAGATGTTTTATCATGGTGACGTAAACCGATTAAGTACCGATCCACAAACACGAAATTATATTCAAGATAATATGGGCATGGCGTTTATTGATGCACAAGTCACTCGTCAAGCGTATATCCGAGCAATTTCTCAACAAAGCATAAATGGTGCTATGCCTGAAGGGGTATTGTTGCATGAAAGTGCAGAGCTTAAATATATCAATCAAGTCCCGCATGCGGACCATGGTGTTTGGTTGCCTATCTGCTTAACCGTTTATTTAAATGAAACGGCAGATGTCAGTTTACTTGATGAAATGGTTAGCTTTGTTGACTCGACAGAAGAGCAGTCATTTAGTCGACACATCGAATTAGCGTTAGATTACCTCATAAATGCCACAGACCACCGAGGTTTAAGTTTTATTGAACAAGGTGACTGGTGTGATCCAATGAATATGGTGGGTTATCAAGGTAAAGGGGTTTCAGCTTGGTTATCTTTAGCGACATCCTATACGTTAACTTCTTGGTGCGATCTTTGTGATGAATATGGAATTACTATTTCGAGCCAAAAGTATGATGAATACCGCTTTGCTGCTCAAGCAATAAATACAGCAGTTAATAAACACCTCTGGCATGGAGAGTGGTTTGCCCGTGGCATTACCGATGAAGGACGTGTTTTTGGTACCAATAAAGATGAGGAAGGCAAGATTTTTCTTAACCCTCAAAGTTGGGCGATGCTCAGTGGTGCATCAAACGAACAGCAACAAGCGGATATGATTGCTGCTATTTCTCGTCAGTTAAGTACGCCGCAAGGTGTAATGATGCTAGCGCCAAGTTATACCAGTATGGTAGAGGATATTGGTAGGATTACACAAAAGCACCCAGGTGTTTCTGAAAATGGTTCCGTCTATAATCATGCGGCAATTTTTTATATTTATGCCCTTTATCAAGCCGGAGAAAATAACCTTGCCTTTGATTTGCTAAGTAAGATGGTGCCATCGCTTGAAAGTGCTGAAACAACAGGGCAGCTACCTGTCTATGTGCCCAATTATTATCGCGGTGCTTACCATCAGTTTCCAAAACAAGCGGGTCGCTCTAGTCACTTATTTAATACCGGCACTATTTCTTGGTTATATCGCTGCTTGGTGGAAGAGTTATGTGGCTTAAAGGGCTGCGCAAGCGGTTTGCAAATCAACCCCAAGTTACCAACAAGTTTAAAAAGCCTATCAGGACAACGCCTCTTTAGAGGAGCAGTTCTCAATTTCAATATTGAACAGACACTCGATATTATTGTCATGGAAGTATTACTTGATAAGCAGGATGTCACAGGAAATGTGATACAAAATTTACAATCAGGGAAAGATTACCAGCTACAGGTGAAGGTACCAGTGCATGGATAATCTTAACAGAGAAACGCCGCGGCTATTTATTGTTATGGGAGTCAGTGGTACTGGAAAATCTAGCCTAGCTAAGCAATTAGCTAATGAGCTTTTATTCACTTTTATTGATGCTGATGACTTTCATAACGCTCAAGCAAAACAGCACATGGCAGAAAACAAACCATTAACGGATGAAATGAGAAAGCCTTGGTTAGCTTCAATAACAAGCCATTTGCAATCACTTTATCAGCAAGGTAAATCGGTAGTACTTGCTTATTCTGGTTTAAAATCGGCACATCGAGAACTCTTTAGGGAGCTGTCATTTTGTTGCCATTTTTTCTATTTAGTAGGAGATAAGGCAGTTATTGCTAAACGAATCTCAGAGCGAGAGAGGCACTTTTTCTCTGCTGAATTACTTGATAGTCAATTTGAAGCCATGGAAGCCCCTTTACTTAGCGAGCGAGATATTAGCGCTATTAACATTGAGCGATCTTTTTTGTCAGTTGCTGATGAAATAAATAACCTTGCTCATTTTCTTATCTGGAAAAAGAATCATGTCTAACTATTTGAAATTTATCACTACATTCTTAGTATTTTTCTCTCTTAATGTATCTGCACTTGAAGCAAAAAAATCACCCCAAAAAATGTTCATTGATGGTATCGCAGATGAAGCTAGCTGGCAGTTAGCAAGTTGGCAGCCAATTGACCAATTAATCTTGGGCGATATGCCAAGTAAAGACGATTTTTCCGGTCGATTTAAAATAATGTGGGATGAAAGACAATTATATTTATTGGTAGAAATTACCGATGACATTTTATTTGATCAACATGCGGATCCTCGTCATTTATATTGGGATGATGATTGTTTAGAAATCTTTATTGATGAAGATGCCTCAGGTGGTAATCATCAGTTTAATTATAACGCTTTTGCTTACCATGTAGCCCTTGATAATCAGTCGGTAGACATAGGTGAAAAAAATGCCGATGGCTCAGATAATTTTGTTTTATTAAATGATCACATAAATAGCGCATGGCGCCGCAGTGAAAAATCCCCGAATAAGGTTATCTGGGAACTAGCGGTTAAAGTTTATGATGATAGTTTTTCTTTACCCATAACAGGGCAAATATTGACCCCAACTAAAAAGTCGCAGCCAGTCACATTAACCTTGGGTAAAAAGCTTGGTTTTATGCTGGCCTATTGCGATAACGATGGCAGTAAAGAACGTGAACACTTTATCGGCTCGGTTGATATTAAAGCCGTTAATGGTAATAAAAACCTAGGCTATATTACTGCTGATGTTTTTCAGCAGTTAAGGTTAATCAACTAGATTATCAATCGTTGATTAACAAGTAAGTTTATGGAGCTGAGATGACATCGACACTTATCTGCCTCCCTTACCGTTCTGGTTTTAGTTTTCAGGGCGGTACTTTTATTTTAACAACACTGGTTATTAAATTTTCTAGTGCCGAATCAATGGTCAAGCACCAGATCATTAGTATGAATTTATCAAATATAAGGTTTACCCATGAAGACAGCATTTAAGCACTTTGGCTTATCGTGTATGGTATTTAGTTTATGCGCCTGTGAAGCTAACATTGCCAAGCAAGTAAAAAATGAATCAGAGAAAGCTAAGCAGAGTCAGCTTCAATCACATGATTCTACACAACACCGACTAGCGCAAGTTGAGCAGGACGTTGAGCATTTGTTAAGTAAAATGACTTTGCCGGAAAAAGTCTCACTCGCACATGCCAGTGGTAAATTTCATATCAATGCTATTGAACGAGTTGGCATTCCTGAAATGTGGTTATCTGACGGTCCTCATGGTGTTCGCCATCAAATAGAGCGACATACATGGGCGTCGGCGGGTTGGACTAATGACCATGCAACTTATTTACCTCATCTTACTTCCGTGGCAGCAAGTTGGGACCCCAAAATAGCGGCTTTACATGGTCAAGTGCTAGGCGCTGAAGCTAGAGAGCGTAAAAAAGACTTTATTTTAGGCCCTGGTGTTAATTTAGCGCGCCTACCTTTGTATGGTCGAAACTTTGAATATATGGGAGAAGATCCTATTTTGGCGGCAAAACTAGTGGTCCCGCAAATTAAGGCCATTCAAGCTAATGATGTTGCTGCCACCGTAAAGCATTATGCACTAAACACGCAAGAGCTAAACCGAACAGGTGTCAATGCCAAGCCCGATGAACGTACCCTTAGGGAGGTCTATTTACCTGCTTTTGAAGCAGCAGTTAAAGAAGGCGGAGTGCTAGGTATGATGGGCTCATATAATGAGTATTACGGTACTAATGCGAATCAAAGCAAACATTTAGTCAGGGAAATATTAAAAGGTGAGTGGGGCTATAAAGGCGTATTACTAACCGATTGGCATGTCGATATTAATACCTATGACGCAGCCATGAATGGCTTGGATCTCGAAATGGGTACTAAGGTGGATGATTATCAAGATTATTTTTTAGCTAAGCCTTTTTTAGACATGATTGAAGCGGGAAAAATTCCTGAATCTGTTGCCGATGAAAAAGCTAGACGAATTTTGCGAGTACAACACAGCATTGGCATGTATGATGAAAATCGTTTACCGGGTGCAAGAAATACCAAAGCACATCAAGCGGCTGCTCGTAAAATTGCAGTGGAAGGTGTGGTGTTATTGAAAAATGATCTTGTTGGCGCAAAGCCCGTACTACCACTAGATAAAAAACAAATTAAAAATATTCTGGTACTTGGTCCTAATGCGGATAAAAAGCATGGCACAGGTGGTGGCTCATCAGAAGTGAAATCTTTATATGAAATAACGCCGTTAGAAGGTTTAAGAGCAACGTTTGGTGAAGGTGTGAATATCACTGTGATGCGAGCGCGTAGTAGTGAGTTAGGGGCAATAGCTAGTGATTATGTTGAAAGTCGCCACTGGACGGGGACGCCAGCTTGGAATATATCTTACTTTAATGACTCTACCAGAGAAAACGTAGTTGAAGAGTCTTGGGTCGTTGATTCTAAGTTCAGCGTCAAAGATGATAGCACGACCCAATACATTACTATGTCAGCAAAAATCAAACCGTTAACTACAGGCTTACATCATCTAAAGGTTGAAACGCTGGGGCATTTTAAATTAAAAATTAATAACGATACCGTCATTACTCATCAAGTTAGCAGTGATTTATCTAAAGACATTAGTGCGTTAACTCATGATATAGCGTTAACGGCAGGTGAAAGTTATACTTTTGAAATTCAATATGACGGTAATGAACACTTCACTTTAGGTTGGAATGCTCCCGGAGAATTGTTTAGTAGTGAAGCTGATTATATCGCAGCAGCCAAACAAGCTGATGCGGTTATTTATTTTGGCGGTTTGAGCCATGGTGATGACAGAGAGTCAATTGACCGTCCTGACATGAAGTTACCTAATTCACAGGATGAAATAATTAGTAAGCTACTTTCAGCTAATGAAAAAACCGTAGTATTCCTTGTTGCGGGCTCGGCCGTTAAGATGCCTTGGGTAGAGCAAGCTAATGCAATAGTTTGGGGCTGGTATGGTGGTATGGAAGCGGGTCATGCCTTTGCTGATATTCTAACAGGTGATGTTAACCCTAGCGGTAAAATGCCAATTACTCTGCCAGTTCGTTTAGAAGATACTGCCCCAATTTCTTTGAATGATTATAACGCTAAGGAAAGTTTATATACGGAAGGTGTTTTCATTGGTTATCGTTGGTTTGAACAACAAAATATTAAACCTACTTTTGTCTTTGGTCATGGCCTTTCTTATACCGACTTTTCTTTAACTGATATTTCTTTATCGGCATCAAATATCAGTGCGGATGAAACCCTTACGGTGACAGCCATGGTTAAAAATATCGGTAAAGTTGCTGGCGCAGAAGTAGTGCAACTATATTTACATGACTTAGTCTCAAGTGTTGATAGGCCAGCAAAAGAACTGAAAGGTTTTGCCAAAATATTCTTAGCACCAGGTGAAAGTAAACAAATCAGCATATCACTGAATAAACGTGATTTATCTTTTTGGGATGTAAACAGTAATAATTGGTTGGCTGAAACAGGTGATTTTGAGGTGTTACTTGGAACATCACTTAAAAAAATAGAGCTAAGAGAAAAATTTAACTACCAAAAATAACATGACTATTGGTGAGCAGTATTACTAGATGGTGCGTTAAAAGTACTCATGCACAATTATGTGCGGAGTACTTTTTTCATTGCACAGCTAAAACGCTGCGCTAAATAGCTAGCCCTCAACAAACTAAAACACATCTTTAATACGGGATAAAGTCGATGAAACCAACACAGCTATTTTTTTACTTAGTTATCGTTATTTTTTTAGTTGGCTGTGCAAAAAATTCTCAGCCAGAAGTTTACAATGATTTAAGTAAAAAAAAGGAAACGACAGCTATTGATAGTATTAATTACGTTGCTATTTCAAGAGATGAATATCAAGATAAGTTACATGGCTTTTGGTTAGGGCAGAGTATCGCTAATTGGACCGGCTTAGTGACTGAAATGGATAAAGTTGGAACACCTTTAACCATGCCTTTTTATACTGATGGTGATTGGGGCAGTAAAGACTTACCTGCTGTGTGGGGTGAAGGTGTTCCCCATAGCAATATTATTGATTTTTACTTTGTAAATAAGGGGCAGCCTTGGGGAGCTGATGATGATACCGATATTGAGTATATGTACCAGTATTTACATGAACAACACCAAACAAGCCTATTGAGCGCAGAGCAAATTCAAGCAGGTTGGTTAAAACATACCTATTCGGAAGAAGATGCGCCGTTTTTTAAAAAGTTTCCAGATTCTAAAGCCGTTAAAGAGAATTTTTTATGGGAAGCAAACCAACAGGTTAGAATTCTGATGGAACAAGGCATGCTGCCGCCAGCGACAAGTGAGCCAGAGAACAATGCTAAATACATGATGATTGATGCTCAACTGACCACCGAAATATTTGGTTTATTAGCGCCAGTTCGGTCTGATGTAGCTTTAAAAATAGCACAACTACCTATAAGGGTATCGGCTAAATATGATGCCGAGTGGATCTCTCAGTTTTATATAACCATGCACTCTTTAGCATCGAAAGTAGATAAAACACTGACAATGCAGCAGCAAACTTTTTGGCTGGCAGAGCAGGCAAGTAAGGCGCTTCCAGAAGATTCATATCCAGCCAAAATGTATGGTTTTATTAAAAGCTCATATCAACAAAACCCAGATAAAAATGACTGGGAAAAAACTCGTGATGAAGTTTATCAACGCTATCAAGTCAATAACTCTGATGGTTATATTTATCATGACCCCTTTGAAGGCGGCATTAACTTTGCAGCCAGCTTAGTGAGTTTATTTTATGGTGAAGGAGATATTGTTCGCACCATTAAAATAGGTACTTTATCTGGTTGGGATTCAGATAATCCAACGGCGACTTGGGGCGGGTTATTAGGTTTTATGATTGGCAAAGTAGGTGTTGAACAAGCTTTTTCACAAGATAACTTATCGGAAAGTTACTGGATTCACCGTACAAGAAGGAATTTCCCTAATCATACATCTAATCAATTAGGTGAAGATACTTTTAGCATGATGGCTCAACGAGCAATTAAGGTTATTGATAAAGTTGTTATTGAACAAATGCAGGGTAAAATTGATGTTGAAAGTAATCTCTGGTTAATTCCTGAAAGTTAATTGTCGATATTAAGGTTAAGCTTGGTTTTTAATTAATACGTAAGCACTAATTATATTTAACAATGGAATAACATGAAGCAATTTACATTATGTTTAATAATCATTAATTTTTTATTAATGGCTTGTACTAATAATATTGAGCAAGAATCCAAAAATAATTTAACTGAACAGTCGTCACAAGAGCAGTTGTTGCGAGAAGCTTACCAGAGTAGTGTTGATAATAGTCAACGCGAGTATTTTGTTTATTTACCCCGCGGCTATCATAATAAACCCCAGAAAAAATGGGCTGTGATGTTATTTTTACATGGCAATGGTGAGCGGGGCAATGGTCAAGATGAATTAGATTTTGTCATGATGCAAGGGCCTTTATATGAGGCTTGGGTACAGAAAAAAGACCTGCCATTTATTATAATCTCACCGCAACTACACATGTTTGGCTTTGATAAAAAGGGCATTAGTTACATTGATAATCGCTCAAAAGATAATATTCCCAAAAGGTTAACTGACGGAGTGCCTAAACGAAGTGCTGCATTTGAAACTAATGTTGATATTCAAAGAATCGCTTCACTAACAGAGATGAGTGACGTTGAACCTTTATTACCTCAAGGTTGGGAGCTGCTTGAGACTGATCTAATTACTATATTAGATAATGTTCAGCATAACTATCGTGTAAATGTTGATAAAACCTATTTGTCGGGCTTAAGTTATGGCGGTTTTGGTACCTGGTATATGGCAAGCAAATACCCGCAACGATTTGCAGCTATCGCCCCTGTTGTTGGTTGGGGGCATCCTAGCTTAATGGCGCCAATAGCAAAGCATCAATTACCCATTTGGCAATTTGCTGGCGGTAGGGATAGTGCAGTTAATATTCAGTATTTTTATGCGGGTTTAGATGAGCTAGAAAAGTTAGGCCATGATAATGTGCGCTTTACCGTACATGAAGATAAAGGTCATGATGCATGGACGCGAGTTTATTCAGGTGATGATCTTTATCAATGGTTATTATTACATCAAAACCATTAAAAAGAGGGGTAATCCATAAGACAATGTTAAAGAGCAAGTAGATCAGTTATGAATTTATACCAATTCCATTTAATTATTGCCCACTTGTACGGGGTAAAATAATCCAAGATTGCGTTGCTCTCAATCCCAATAGCCAGCTATTGCTCAATCGAGCGCCTTGCCATGATTTATTTTTCCTAAGCACAACAAGATCACAAACTTAATGAAAATGGTATTACTTGCTCTTTGCTAAAGTGATTTTTAAGCGTGTGGCAGGTAATAGTTTAATCAGAGTTGCTCAATATATTTATCTAAACCTTCTTTAGATAAAGCGACTGTTGCCAGTGAGCTTAACCCATTAGGGTATTCTTCTTGCTCAACAACTATCCACTTGGTGCCACCGATATTCATATTTGCTTTTAATAGCTTTAGCCAGTCAATAGTGTCTTGACCGATAATTGGCTGTTTACCTTCTACACCTTCAGGGATACGAACTTTATAGTGGGTAGTCAGTGTTCTGTTAGGGTATTTATGTACATACTCAACGGCATCTTTACCTGCATAGGTTGTCCAGCCAACATCTTGTTGTAATACCACTGAATCAGCAGTATTGACTGCTAAATAGTCCCAGTAAGTTGTGCCTTGAAAGTCATCAAATTCATGGTTGTGGTTATGGAAACCTGTCTTGATGTTATAAGGCGCTAATTTTTTATCGAGTTGATTAAGTAACTTAACGACTTCTTTAATGCCTTGAGGATGCCATGCTCTTTCATCCCAACCGATAATCAAAGTATCAAGGTTTAGCTGTTGATAAAAAGCTACCGTTTTATCGAAGTTACTTTCATTTAGCTGTTCAAATGAAACATGAGCACCACTTGCTTGTAAATTAATAGAGTCTAAGAAGTTCTTTAAGCCTTTAGCATCATTGGCATAAGCCCCAAATTCGCCAGCAAACTCAACACCCTCAAATCCCATATTCGCTAGGGTTTTTAATGTACCCTCAAAATCTTTGCCAATCACATCTTTAACAGACCAAAGTTGTACACTAAGTTGCGGAACTTTTTTTATATTACTTTCATCCATAACATTTCCTGGGGGCTCAGCATTTACGTTACTTAGGAAGGGCAGTATTACCATAATCGACATTGCTTTTTTAAATAGATTCTTTAGTTTCATAACTCTCTCTTTTATTTATCTCTTTAACGTATTTTGTAAATAATGCCTTTAAATTCGTTTAGCATTCATTTCTTTTACACAGTAATCTACGGCGCGTACGGTTAAGGCCATAAAAGTTAAACTGGGGTTTTGCACGGCAGATGAGCAAAAACTTGCGCCATCAGTGACAAATAGGTTTGGAATGTCATGGCTTTGATTGTAAGCATTTAAAATAGAGTTTTTTGGATCTCGTCCCATTCGAGCTGTACCTAGTTCATGAATTGCTAACCCAGGTGGACCGTTCATTACTTGGCTTGATACGTTCTTTAAACCGACGGCTTTAAGCATTTTTTCTGCTTGCTCTGCAGCATCAATCATCATATTGGTTTCGTTATCACTAAATTGGCAATCAAATTCAATTTGCGGCATGCCCCATTTATCTTTGAGTGTTGGATGGAAGCGCATTTGGTTTTCAAAACGCGGTAACATTTCACCTTGAGCGTACAAGCCAAAACGCCATTTCCCCGCTTGCCTTAACTTGTTTTTATAGTCAGCACCAAGGCCATCTTGGTGCTGTAAACTTTGCCAACCCTCACGGTAGGCACTTCCTGCAAGAGCGTAACCTCTTAAAAAATTACGGCTAGCATCAGGTTTGTAATAAAAATTTGGCATCATCAAACCGGTTGGTCGTCTGCCTCTGTCAATTTCATCTTCAAAACCTTCAATGTCACCACTAGCACCGGCATTATAGTTATGATCCATTAAATAATGCCCTAAAACGCCGGAGCTATTGGCAATACCATTAGGAAACTTCTTTGAGGTCGAGTTCATTAAGATCTGTGTTGAGCCTATAGTAGAGGCACAAACAAAAACAACTTTAGCAAAGTATTCTCGCTCAGTTAAATCATCATTATCAATAACACGTACACCTTTTACGCGATTGGTTTTTTCATCATAAATTAGGCTGTGTACCACACTATTAGGGGCTATGTGTAAATTGTTAGTAGCTGCCGCAGCAGGTAGTGTAGAGCTTTGTGTTGAAAAGTAACCACCAAAAGAGCAGCCTGCATGGCACTCATTTCTTGCTTGGCATTTCACCCGTCCTTGCGATAAGTGTAATTTTGTCGGTTTAGTTAAATGTGCAGTACGTCCCATTATTAAGGGTCTTTGTGGGTAAAGTTCAGCAAACTTGGCTTGCAGTGCCTTTTCTGGTGAATTCATCTCAAACGGTGGTAAAAACTCTCCATCAGGTAAATTTTCTAAGTTATCTAATGAGCCACTAATGCCTGCATGTTTTTCTACATGAGAATACCATTTTTCGATATCTTCAGAGCGTATTGGCCAATCGTTACCAAAGCCATCACCTTTATTGGCGTTAAAGTCATATTCACCCAATCGGTACGATTGACGGTGCCATAATAATGATTTCCCACCAAGTTGATTGGCCCTTATCCAAGTAAAATTGGTGCCTTTTTCCGTGGTATAAGGTAAGTCTTTATCATTACCAAAAAAATGTTTAGTGGCATCTGTAAAGGCGTAACACTGCTGTTGAATTTGATGTTGCTCTTTAACTAATAAGTTATCAACTTTAGTGCGCAGTGGTTGTTGCCAAGGCGCTTTATTTTCACCAATGTAATCTTTTCTATGTTCTACAACACGACCGCGCTCAATCATTAAGGTTTTAAGGCCTCGCTCACAAAACTCTTTGGCGGCCCAGCCACCCGAAATACCTGAGCCAATGACAATAGCGTCATAGACTTCTTTGGTGTTATTAATGTATAAGTTCTCAGTCATCTTTACCTCAAATGCTATTCTTATCACGCTTAGTCGCGAACAGATTAATAATACAAACCCTGTGAGCCCCAGCTCGCGTCAGACTCTTTATAAGGGATTGAGCCTTTATAACCGCCGGGCACTGCTAGGTAACGTAACTCTTGTGATGCACCAACTTCGGAGGTGTAATAGCCGAAGCAAATTAATTGTTTTAAGGCTTTAAAGTCGGCTCGTTGTTTTTTATCAAAATTAGCTTTTCCCTGATCAAGTTCGGTTAATACTTTAAATTGCTGAGCTTGGCTAAGTTCTGTAAACGAAAGTGAGAAATTATTTTTGGCAACATCATTTATCAGGGTTAATAGCTGTTTCATTTTCGTTTGTTTAGCTTTCCCGTAACAATGAAATAACTGGTTATCAATAAAGCCGTGAGTATTGACCTCAGCAGCACCTAAAGTATCGGTTTTAGGGATAACGATGGCACAAATATCTTTTAACTGTTTTAGTTGGCTTAAGGGGAAAACTTTGCCATCAGATAAAAGGTCACTGCCCACGGTTACTGGCTTTAGTGAATGTTCCATAGCAACAGCGATTGAGTTACCACTTACTAATGCAGTTGCCACAGTCCCACCGACGAGTAAAGATAAACCGCGTAAAAAATTACGACGTGATTCATTAGCCATATTGCTTTCTTCAATACTGTTTACTTCAATATAAGGCTCTTCATTGGGATCTTCTTTCATGGTATTTCCTTTGTTCATGAATCAGTGGCGACTAGTTTTGTTGCACTGCGTTTATTCATATAAAAATATAATAAAGCAAAGGCAAAGATTAATACCACAGGGAAGAGTGTTAAATTTTCCAGTACACTTTGACCTGCCAATAATTCTGCCTCTAAAGCATTAGTCGTTACACTCGTTGCTTCTACTCTAGCACTGTCTATCCACTGACCTATCACGGGGTTCCACAGACTCACTGCAAACATGCCCGCACCACCGATAAGTGATAAGCCTAATGCACCAGTTTCTGGTACATATTC
>Ga0209395_1002322_pt1 | contig 25152 bp, 25 predicted proteins | sample GOMGulsemesocosm_3_FD_184635 | JGI IMG/M metagenome (GOLD analysis project Ga0209395, IMG submission 184635) | Methane-oxidizing microbial communities from mesocosms in the Gulf of Mexico - GOM9D Gulf of Mexico (SPAdes) (version 2) | ecosystem: Environmental > Aquatic > Marine > Cold seeps... | reverse complement strand
TTAATGGGCCGAGGATCATCCATCGAAAAACTGGACCGACTGGATCAGTTAATAGGAAAACTTAAAACTGGCGAAGCATATACAGCCGGTAGCTTGGCAGAAGAGCTTGGTGTGAGTTTACGTACTGCGATGAGAGATATTAAGACGCTAAGAGACAAGGGATATCCTATTGATGCAGATAAAGGCAAAGATGGTGGCGTCCGGCTTTATCCTCGTTGGGGCGTCGGTCGCCTTACAATGAACTATAGAGAAGTCATTGATTTGCTTCTTGCTTTAAGTGTCTTGGAAAAGCTCAATTCACAATTATTTTTAAGCAATCTAGAATCTATTAAGAACAAACTGTACGCAAGTTTTCCGGATACTCAACGCCCACAGATTCGTAAAATCAGAAATAGGATACTTATTGGGGAATTGGCACCTGACGCGACCATCCAGAATTATTCCACTACGGCCAATATTGAGCAAAACGACATCATTCTAGAAAGCTTCTTTGAGCAAAAATGCCTAAATATTTCTTATAAACAAAAAGATGGTACGGTGACAAAACGGATAATAGAAATTCACTTTCTATATTTAAATTGGCCGATTTGGTATTTGATATGTTTTGACCATCTGAGAAAAGAGCCACGAACATTTCGCATTGACAGAATTCAAGTTGCTAACCTTACTGGGGAGAAATTCCAAAGTAGAGTGATAAGTTTCTTTTCCCCAGAATTTGAAAAATTTTCATCTCACTTATGACAGTTGTAGCTGATGGGGTTAGAGCCTGAACAGCCCCAAAAAATAGATAAATAACCAAAAGTTATAGTTCATGATGTCGCATAATGAACGTCCTTAATTGTCATTTAATTCATCATTCAATTTTATATATAAGTTATCACTTCAAGCCATTCATCATATTTACAAATGAATATGATGTCATTATAGAATTATTTTTTATGCCCATACTCTCGTAACATGAGTTGAATAATCAAACACATATAACGAGTTTAAAGATGAAAATAACCTCCACATTAATCATTCAGCTTATTGCTATTCTTTGTTGGTGTAGCTTTGCAAATGCGCACAACCACGACAAACATAAAGGATTCGATATCAAGGTGACTGACCTTGATAATGGTATTTTTGAATTAAGGACTGACCGTTCAGGCAACGTTGCAGTGCTAATTGGTGAAGATGGCGTTTTCATGGTTGACACAAAGATGGAGCATCTAGTCGAACTTATTGATAATGCTCAAAAAAAGATATCTGGTAACCGCGATGTTAACCTTATCCTTAACACACACTTTCACCGAGACCATGTCAGAGGTAATGCATACTTCAAGGAACGAGGAGCAATAATTATGGCTCATCCGAATGTACGTCGATACCTTAAAAGCCCACAGGAAATCAAAGCACTAGGTCGAAATCCCCCCTCATTTACTCCGCAATATTATCCAACAATTGACGTCACAGAAGATACATCTTTCAAAATGAATGGCCAAAGCATTGAGCTTTATCACGCGTTGAATGCGCACACAAATAGTGACCTCTTTGTACTATTTAAGGAGGGAAATATAATACATGGAGGAGATCTTATTTTTAATCGGCGCTTTCCTTTTATCGATATCGATAATGGTGGTTCGGTAGCAGGTTACATTGCTGGCATCAGAAAAATTATAGAAGTCGCCAATGAAGAAACAAAGATAATCTCAGGACACGGCCCTATAGCTACGCTAAGTGACTTAAAAGCAAGTGTCATTATGTTAAGAGAAACGCACAAACTTATTAAAGACTTAGTTGACCAAGGTTTGTCCTTAGAGTCTATAAAGATGTTAAATCCCTTAAATCGTTACACAAAAAAGTGGAACTGGGAATTCATCACCACCGAGAGAATGGTTACGACACATTACTACGATATAACAGGGTTGCTCGAGTAGTGATTTGTAAATGAGAAAGCTTGAATATATTCCAATATTAAAGCCCGAATATTTCTATTTGGGCTTTATTTTTAACGCTTAATGTCTAAAATCAATGGCGATAAAACGATTAAGTTCTGCCCAATATTACTGTGCCACCAAACTAGTTAATTCCTTTTTGAGATCTTTACGTTCTGTTGAATTTAACAGGTTTACAAAAATGGCATCAGCTTCCTTCTTTTGCCCATTGAGTAACATCAACTGAGCCATGCGAAATGTTGTCCATTCTCTATTTGGTATCTGTGTATTATCTGTCTTTTCACTGAGATCAAGTACCTGTTGATAAGCATCAATACCTCTTTTCAGGTTAGTGCCTTCAAAATAACTAATTCGCCCTATCCAATGCAAAGACAAGAGTTGTGCAGATTTTTGGTCACTATCCGTTGCAGAAAATGTTAACGCTAATTGATAATCAGAAACCGCTTTATCGTAATGACGCTCGCTCTTCCAATAAGTACCTCTCATAAATAATAGCTCGGCGTCTAATAGATATTGTTCAATAGCAAGTTTATAAGTTGCCAACATCAATTGAGTATCACCGTTTTTCTCGTAACTATTTACCAGCATTTTATAGCCAAAATTTGGGTTTTGTTCAAAAGTTAATTTTGCATGCTTTATCGCTTTATCTAGATCGCCCCCCAATAAGCTGGGTGCTTCTAAATAGAAATTAATTAGACTTTTTCTATACTCCAAATTCTTAGGTGATAACTCAATAGCTTTCAAATAACCCTTTAGTGACTTTTTAGCATATCCTCGCATACTAAAAATATTCGAGTTTTCAGCCTGCATTTCCATGATAGTTCCCTGCCAATGAAAAACTTCGGCTTGAATATTTTTATCTAATGCTTTTTGGGGATTGTCTTCAATAAGCCCACTAGCGTCTAGAATATGTTCTTCAGCTAGGTCTAGTACTTCATTTTTTACTGCAATCTTTGCCAAATAAAGATGAGCAACGACCTTATTGTCATCTTGCTCTAATTGCTTTTCAAATAAACGTATTGCTTGTGAATAATCTTTTGCCTGAAATGCGAGTTGGGCTGCATCTGATTTAGCTTGCACCGGAGACACCACCACGATCATACCCGCTAATAACAACGCTTTAACTATAGTCATTATTCCTCTCCAATTTTGTTAATGTTGTTGGACAAATCTTTATCTAATCGGGTGTAATTAGGATCAATCATTACGTAGTTAGGTTTGTCTTCGACAATCAAGATTAACGTCGAGTTTGTTTGATTAATTAGCTGGTTTGTAATAGATAATACCCGTGTACTTTTGCGTCCTGGGTATGCACTAAATAATGCAATTTTTATTGACTCATCTATTGCTGTCTCACTGACTTGACCACTCTTATCTGTTAATAATCGTAACGCTTTAACATCGATAACAACCTCATAACGGCCATCAGGAAGCTCGCTAACAACGGCTTTCTTAATGGATAAGTCGTATTCGATGACTTTAGTCAACCAATCTTCAATAAGGCTCTTTTCAGAGTCATCAGAAATATCAAATAATGCGCTGAGTAAATCATCTGTTGTGGCACTTAAAGTATGCTTGTGACTTTCTATTAACTGTTTAAAGGCCATATTAAGCTTTTCCTCCCCTAACAATTCCTTTAAGGCTGTAAATACCACAGGTCCTTTACCGTAATTCAAATAAAGCTCATTGTTTGCATCAATTAAGCCAACTTCAGCAGCACGAGCATAAGCACGTCCAGAAAAATAACGGCGCTGGGTATACTTTGTTAATTGGCGAGCCATGTTATTTCCATACATTTCCTCTAATATAACCGCCTCCATATACTTGGTTAAGGATTCAACTAACACCCCTTCTCCCTGGGTGATTTTAGGGACTAACTTTTCCCCAAACCACTGATGCATCACTTCATGAATGGTATTTCGAGCCGTGTTATTAATGTCCGCACCATCGTTATAATCTTCGATATATAAACTCTCCGACAAGGCAACAACTCCCGATGTCGCTTTGCCCCCAAAAGGATGATATTCAGGCACTTCAAGAATCCTTAAACGGTCAAAAGCATAAGGTCCAAGATTTGTAGTCGCGTAGTCGAGTGTTACTTTAGTTGCGCGCAACATTTCATCGATATTTTTCCCATGTTCAGGATGAAAGTACATCTCAACAACAAGTCCATTATGCTCAATAGTCTTCGTTTCATAGACTGCAGAAATGTAATCGACTAGTGGGTATATGGCTTGTTGCATTTTGTAATGGAAATAGTTTCGGCCACCTTCCTGCCACGTTTTGATAAGTTGTCCGGAAGTTACGGCTGTTTGCTCAATTGACGTTGACAACACGGCTTCAAACTTCCTTTTTTGGGTGATGAACTTACCCTTATCAGTGAGTTTTGTTCTGTCTGATGTGTTAGTTGCTTTGGCAAGCAAACCACGATTTTCACGTTCAAATTTATCCTTTATTTCAACACGTTCGATATAGCCCATCATGGGTTCAAATCCACTGTGATTAAGATAAGATCCGTTATTCACAATGCCTTTATTAATAGCGAAGGCTGATGATGATTGCGCTAATTGATAACTCATCGCTAAACTTTCCCCTGATAATAATGGTTGTTTTAATGTAAATAAATATACACTCCAGTTATCTGTTGAGTCGCTAAGTGAGACTGTCGCGCCGGCAATTTCTATGCTCTGAAGCGGTACACGTGCGGTCACAAATATTTCATGCATTGCTTCATTACCCGTATTAATCAAAAGGTAATCGGCCTTAACAGAGTAACTTTGTTGGCTAGGGTAAAAATCAACAGCAAGTTTCATTTGACTCACTTGTGGAATAGCTAAGCTTTGATACTGCTTATACTTACGCTCATAAAGCGCTTGATCATCAAAAACTTCATCCATTGTTTGATAATCATTACTGGCAGGAATATTGATGTGAATAAACAATCCTGAGGCTAAAAGAGCGGCTAATGATGCGGATAAATACACACGAGATACTGTTGAACTTGTCGGTTTATTTGTATGAGTACCATGGGATGGTGATTTTCTTTTACCTGAAAAATAGCTTGTCTTACACCACTCGCCCCTATTCCATTTCAGTACAGTCAAACCCGCAATGATAAGTGAAAATATTCCCCAAAACCCTGCTAAGTAATGAAACTTAATGCCAAAATCTCCATATCCCACTAAATCAGAATCAATGCGTAATAAGCTAGGAAGTTTATTGATGTTTAATAACGGATGTTCAAAGCCCAATAAACCATTTGATATTGCTAAAAGTACAATAACAATCGCACTAATCATCATGCCTAAATATTTATTGGCAAAACGACAGCTGGCAATACGCACTTGTATAAAGAAAATTAATACGGTTTGAATTAATACTGGCGCGGCGGTGAAATAAAACTGTGAAAGGTAATGGGCAAGTTCGAAGCGGTAATAGTCATTGGATATTTGAAAAACAATCGATGCAATAATATTAATCGCCACGAGAAACAATGGAATAAAAAATAATGATAATAGCTTTGCACCATAAATGGTGGCATTAGCTACAGGCGTACTATCAATAATACCGTCAGCTTTAAGGTGTTTTTCCTGCCAGATTTTTTCTGCACTGTAAAAAATAATAATAGCAGTAACCAGTGGAATAAATGCTTCAGTGCTGTAACTAACAAGAAGTACTGTCGTTGGATAATTTCCAGAGAATATACCACTACTAAATATACCCACTGCCATCAACATACCCACAATGGCCAAGCCAGTAGCAAGTATCACTAATACTCTAAATGCCCATTGTCCGACAATTTGTTTAATTTCAATGATTGACAATGTTAACAAGGCTAAAAGTTGAAACTTAAGTCCTTTGGTATCTGTACTGACTAAAGGTTCTTCTAGGTTCTTTTTAAATTGAGCTGAAATAAAGCTAGGTATAACGGTGATTACTTTTGATTTATTCTTTGATTTTTTGCAATTTTCATTTGACGTATTTTCACTTGGCTGAAAGTTTTTAATAACAACTTTCTGAACATATACAAATATGGCGAATGCAATCGATAGCCAAATAACCCGATTTAACAATAATGAACCCGACAAGTTAAATAGCTGCTCGTTTTTTTGCGCCGGCGTCCAGAATTGATTTTGTTCAAAGAATGCACTCGTACCAAAAGGGTCTAACAAAGCAAATATACTGACCACGTTTGGATCTTTAAACACCATACTTCCTGTTACTGGCGCGCCGATAAATATCATTGCGACCCAAAAAAAGATAAACAGTGAAATTGCCGTAATATAAGTGGCAAACGCATTTTGTTTTATTAAGGTCACTGCTACTAAGATACTTGTGGCAATAATGGTGTTTGGTAAAACAAAGACTAACCAAGGCCATAAATAGTGGCTCAGTGAAAATAGGCTAATTTTTTCTTGATCAAGACTGGGAGATAACATTCCTAACATTAGCCCAATGGACAAAATAGAAACTACACATAAGGTACTCATTAATATAGCAATGGCACAACTGGTAAACCGTTGTCTTATCGACAACATACCGACAATACCGTCAAAATTATGATCTTTGTCTCTAAGCAAGCTGTTAACACAAAATATCATCGCGGCAAAAATGCTAAGTACCGAAGTTAATGCAATAAAATAACTTAAACGATAAGGGGAGTTAACGTTTAGTGATTCCATCCCCTGCCCTAACACATCCGCATTAATGGTAATGCCATAGCTGAGTAAAGCGAGTAATAGGATAATAAAAGACGGTTGTTTGATTTGATAAAAACTCTCAAAACGTAATAATTGAGTTAACATATTTAGCTCCTTAGCTACTATTTAATTAGCGCTGTTGTTGCTTTAAGGTATTGAAATAGGCATCTTCTAAATCAGCTTCCACCAAAGTAAAGCCCTGTCCTGGGTTAACTTCTGATACCAACCTTATTTGATAGCGACCACTATTGAGGCGTACAGACAGTAACTCATGCTGTTGCTGCACCTGCTCTAATTCATTTTTTGATATAATCTTGCTCCATAACTTGCCAGACAATGTATTCATTAAGGCTTGCGGCTTCCCCTGAAAACATATTTCTCCGGCATTTAAAATCGCCATTTCCTGACATAAGTTATTGATATCTTCTACAATGTGGGTTGATAAAATGATGATCATCTTTTCAGCAATATCAGACAAAATATTATGGAAGCTATTACGCTCAGCAGGATCTAAGCCTGCGGTTGGCTCGTCAATAATTAATAATTTAGGGGAACCTAGCAATGCTTGAGCGATACCAAATCGTTGTTTCATACCGCCAGAATAATTGGCAACCGCTTTATTTTTGTACTTAGTAAGATTGGTTAACTCAAGCAGATAATTAATTTGATTTTTTCTTACTGTTTTGTCGGTTACACCTTTTAATATGGCTAAATAATCAAGCAGTTGCACAGCTGACATCTTAGGGTAAACACCAAATTCTTGCGGTAAATAACCAAGATGCTTTCGAATAGCGTCAGGGTTAGCTTGGCAGTCCTCATCGTTGAAAACTATACGGCCACTGTCAACAGTTTGTAACGTTGCCAAACTCCGCATGAAGCTCGATTTACCAGCGCCATTTGGACCAAGTAAACCGAACATACCGTTAGATAATGTTAGGTCGACATTATTTAACGCTCTGAAACCATTATGATAGGTTTTGGTTAGCCCAGAAATGTTAAGCTGATTATCAATATTGTTGAGATACTTTGAATCGGAATTTAAACCTGTTACTGCTGCTTGCATAATGTCACTCCCAAAAGAAGGTAAATTTATTTGCAGCAGTTATAGCCAAGCTAATCGCTATTCCCAAGTGATAAAGAAGATATGTGACGTACCCTAACCTTCTTTGGTCAAACACCTATTTAAAAGCGTTAATGCTGTTGGTGTCGAAAAAGGCTCTGTTAGGCATACTAATAATAGTGTTTGTCAAATTGCGGATTTTTACTGAGTGTAATACTCGCTTGTAAGATTAAATACGTGTATTTTTAGCATTCATTTTAATGGGGTAAACAGGTGCAGTATGAACAGTTTATTGTTAGGCCTCTTATTAGTTGGACTTTTTATGATGAACAATTTCATTTCTAAATTAATAGACCCTAAAAGTCTTTCACCCAAAGAGCTATTCATCACAGCTAAACGAGCTTTGTTCACTCAATGTAAAGAAAACATAGTGAGCATACTGCTGGTTTTAGTAACATTTCTACTCTTAACCTTGTTTACCTTGATATTAGATTCACGTGAAAATCGCCTACCTTTTGCTATCACACTACTTAGTTTAAATTATTCCATTTTGACCCTATTGATAGTTGCTCATAGTCCAATTTTAAAGTCGATAATAGGAACCAAAAGCGCTCAAAAAGAGAGCAGTACTACAAAATTAGCGACATTTTTTGTTTGGCTGAAAAGTCATAACATCGCGTGCAGTTTTTTATTGGCATTGAATACTTTAATAGTCTTTGAAGAAGTACATATCATTGATCTATTATATAATTTAACCATCGCTTTTTGTTACGCGCTTATGCTGTATCACATTGTTCTCTTTATTAAAAGAAAGTCACAAAGACAGCCTCAATCGCTTGATTTAAAAACCCAAAAAATTTATATCCTTTATGCGAGCTTTATTGCCGTGTGTTTCTTTGCTTCCAACACCGTTGATAATAGTGAATACGGTACTAAGTTCCAATTAACCATATTGAGTTGGCTGATGCTTTTTCACTTGTTTTCTCATTGGATTATAGGTCAATGGAAGTTAGTTAAACAGCTACAAAACGAACGTATCGATGCAGAGTTAATGCATTTAAAAAGTCAGGTAAACCCACATTTTTTATTTAATACGTTAAACAATTTATACGGTTTGGCGTTAGAAAAGTCGGATCAAACGCCGGGTTTGATTTTAAAACTTTCAGATATGCTGCGTTATACTATTTATCAAGGAAAAAGAGATCAGGTACTGCTCAAGGATGAGATTAATTACCTTAATGATTTTATTGAGTTACAGCAAATAAGGTACCATAAGCCAGTAAATATCACATTTTCCCACGAGATAACGGATGATGACATAACCATTTCCCCCTTATTATTATTAATAATGGTAGAGAATGCCTACAAACATGGTGTTGAAAAACTCACTGATGAAGCTTTTATTATTATCAAGCTTGAGGCTAAAGAACAAAGCATGGTATTTGAAATAGAAAATAATTTCGATGAGAGTGAACAAAATTGCCATACAGGTATCGGACTACAGAATTTAACCCAACGATTAAAGCTTATTTATCCAGACTCGCATCAGTTGAATATTGCCTCAAAGCATGGCGTGTATAGTGTCCGACTAGAAATACAATTAAAAAGCCAACACAATTATGAATAATCAAGAAATTCGTTTTATGATCATTGATGATGAGCCTATCGCCCATCGTATCATTGAAGAGTATTGTACAAACCTGCCACATTTCAAGCTGGTTAATCATAGCTATAACGCACTAGAAGCAATGCAGTATCTTGCTACAAACAGCGTTGATTTAATGTTTCTTGACATAAATATGCCAAAACTAACTGGTTTTGAATTCCTCAAGACTTTAACAATAAAACCTCAAGTCATTGTCACAACTGCTTATCAAGAGTTTGCCTTAGAAGGCTTTGAATTAAATGTCAGTGATTACCTGCTAAAGCCATTCAGTTTTGAGCGTTTTTTAAAAGCAGCTAATAAAATAATCGCTGAAAGTAAGTTACCTTTAAAAGATCATCAAACTATTTCAAATGATTCGAGTCATAGTGACGATTTAAACCAGAGAATATTTATCAAGGGGGATAAAGCTCATCACCAGATTTCCCTGAATGATATTCTTTATATTGAAGCCTGTGGTAACTATTGTTTGGTTTATTATGTTGATGGCAAAATAGTGACCCATGAAAAAATATCGCAGTTTGAAAAAGACTTACCCTCAAGTTTGTTTATGCGAGTACATAAGTCTTTTATTGTCGCTAAAAATAAAATCAATAGTGTAAGTTCAACACAGTTAGATATAGCTAACTCAAAGATACCTATTGGACAGACCTACAAAAAAATAGTCATGGAATTTATTAAATAATATAAGCTCATAAATGTCATTGATAAAGGGCGCTAATCAGGCGTTGTTATATTGAATTAGATATTTCATGCTCCAATCGTTAGGGCTGTTTTAGCTGTATATTCCGAAGGATCGCTGTTTGATGCAGGAGTTGCAGATGATGCGGCATCCATGCCGCAACAAGCTAAATTAAGCTAGCTGAATCAAGTTTTTAACTAGCTTTGAAATACCAGAAAAGACTTCAGCCAAGTTTGCGCCACCGTCCATATAAGCTGGTGTGGTGACAATTTTATGGGCTTCATCGACAACACAATCTGATGTTGCGCAGTTCTGATGCTTAGCACCCAGTTTTTCTAACTCGCCAGCAGTACCTTCATCTGAGCCGATAGTCAGTGTTGGGTTTTGATCACCCACCGAAAGTGCGACTAAAGCAGGCGCTATACAGATAGCACCGATAGGCTTGCTGGCAGCTTTAAAGTCTTTGATTTTGCCAACTACCAGCTCATCGACATAAGCACCACTGCCATCGAATGCGAATGAACACATGTTTTTAGCAACACCAAAACCACCAGGCATGATCAACGCGTCAAAATCATTAACATTTAAGTGGACCAAATCTTCGATTTCGCCACGGGCGATTCTGGCTGATTCTTCAAGAACGTTTCTGGTTACACCTTCGACTTCTTCACCATTAAGGTGGTTGATAACATGGTGCTGATCTTTATTTGGCGCAAATATTTTGTATCTGACACCTTCAGTATCTAGGGCCAAAAGTGTTAGGACGGACTCTCTAATTTCTGCGCCGTCTTGAAATCCACATCCTGACAAAATCACTGCTACATATTTCATATCATTTCCTCTTTCTTACTATTATTTGTCAATTAAAGACTGGTTAAGTTGGTAATATGATAGAGGAATTTAGCCTGTGTGAAAATTGACAAAACGGTCAACCTTTCGCCTTAATCAGCCATTATCGTGCATTCTGGTTTTTCTGAGTTCTGTGGGCGTCATTCCGAAGAGAATTTTGAACTGATCAGTAAAACGCGATTGCGATTGATAGCCACAATCTTCTGCAATACGACCGATATTATCCATTGTTGTTTGTACCAAGTGAAGACCATGGCCCAGTTTTGTCCGGTTCTTGATGCCCTGAATACTACTACCTTCGGCCTTTAGTTTGCGTCGCAAAGTCGATTCACTCATAAATAAATGATCAGACAAACGTTCCCCCCCCCAATCCTCAGAAATGTCTTCACTGATAATATCGTATACTTGGTGGCTAAGACTAGGTGGTTCAGCAATGGCACTGACATCTTCATACCCTGACAGATATATCAGTTGAAGCAGCTCTTTTTTGCGAAAGTGCAAGGCTTCACTCGGTGCGAAAGTAGATAATTCAATGTACTGATGCAACGATTTTTCCAAAACGGAATTGATCTCGCCTTGAAAATATTTTTTTGAGCTATTTTTCTTAAGCTTGAATTGATCGAAATCACCATATTCAAACTCTATTAATACGGCAAAGTAATCTTCACTATCAGGAATATTTCTCATATCAATCGTTGGACTATTAGATAGAAAAACAAAGCTGCCAGTGGGGCAAATAACTTTATCTTTTCCCAATTGCTTTAGTCCACTGAGGACAAATATTAATAATGGCTTCATGACAGGAACGTTGGCGATATGCTGCTCTTTCACTGATGAGTAAATTGAAAAAGGAAGGTTTGTATTATCGTCGGTTGCTGTTTTTGCTGATTTAATTAAATTTTTCATAATTTTAACGTATAACAAGGCTCATTAATAAATTACAAATGCCCCTTTAGGTCTTTCAAAGAAACGTGTCAAACACCGGTTATAAAAAGCCTTACAGGCGCTTAGGCGCTAAAATAACTTAAAGCTCATATAGTGTCTAGTACATATAACTCAATAGGCTTTCTGGCTTACCTTGATTGGGGTAATCCACAGCATTGAAATCGAGATATCCAATTAATAGGGTCAGAGTTAATGCTCAGGAAACAGCTTAATTCATAGTCTATTATTTATTCAGTGTTAATCACATGGATAACTCTTATGGCTCGCTTTCCACGATTGAATATTGCAAACATGCCGCAGCATATAGTTCAAAGATGCAATAACAAACAAGCTTGTTTCTTCACTGAAAAAGATTACACAGTCTATTTAGATAAATTAAAATCCTACAGTAAAAATTATAATATTGAAGTTCATGCGTATGTTTTAATGACTAACCATGCTCACCTTTTAATGACTCCGTTGACTAAAACGGGTGTCAGCCAACTAATGCTGGCGCTAAGGCGATATTATGTAATATACATAAATCAAACTTATCAGCGCACAGGTACAGTGTGGGAAGGTCGTTTCAAGTCAGCACTTATTGACAGTGAAAACTACTTTCTAATCGTCAGTAAATATATAGAACTCAATCCTGTTAGAGCAAATATGGTCAAACATCCTGCTCTATTTCCATGGTCTAGCTTTAGAGGTAACGCAACAGATAGCAATATTGAATTATTTACACCTCACCTTTGCTACCAAGCATTAGGTAATAACAACCTCAAGCGACAAGCTGCATATAGAACACTCTTTGATGATGAGATTCCCGAAAACAACTTGCTTGAAATAAGAGAAGCCATCAATCGAGCATGGGTATTAGGTGATGAAAAATTTAAAACACAGATTGAAGCCCAACTTAAACGAAGAGCATCACCACTGCCACGCGGTGGCGATCGCAAATCTAAAACCTATCATAAGTAAAAGAAGCAGAATCAATTACTCTGACCCTTTTGATTGTACCCTTTTGATTGTACCCTTTTGATTGTAGAATAATTATGATTGCTCTAACTTAAAGGAATCACCAAAAATGTTAAATAAATACATAGTGCTAATTATTTTTGTTTTAGTGTCGCTCTCTAGCCAAGCTAAGCTTGACCAAACTGAGCCTATGCAATTAGCCCAGAATATTACCAATAAATTGTTTGCAAGAATAAAAAATGAACAAGCACAGTTAAAAAGCAACCCAGAGCATATGGTTACCATTGTTAATGAAGAGTTGGTGCCATACACCAGACCTCTATATCCTTTGGCTAGGAAATTTATATCTGGTTATCCGAGTAAGGAAGAAACAAGGGCTAAACTACTGAAATTAAGGAAATCAGGGGCTTTTCGAAATTTCAGAGCATCTTCTTTTGCATATTCGCTGATGATGCAAAATAACCTCAAAAGTCTCCGCATAAACCAAGGTACTTCCTCAAAGCGCCGTCATAACACTAACATCACTTTTTCGGGTGCGAATGACACACGCATTTCCATGCATTTAAGTCTAAATAGTAAAAAGAAGCTCTGGTATATTTCTAAAATAATCACGTCGGTTAACGGTATCAAAGTTAGCCCTTTTCACCTCATTTTTGCTGGTGGGCATGAAAAGCGTCTATTTCAAGATTTAGTTGATGAGCACAGTAGTTTGATCACTGCATTCAATATCAAAAGTAAGGAAATAAACCAGTCACTTGCTAAGACGCTTTATTTTAAAGCGTTAAGTAACCACAGCAAGGTTAATTAGTGACAGCTTTAGCTATAAGTTTTATGCTGTTTATTTACTTATTGAAGATAAATGAACACGTATTTATAATACTATCCCCCCCCCTCTGTGTCAGGATAGTTGTCGCCTCATTTAATTTTGTAAATAAACAGGGAGCGGTAAGTTAAAGTTAGTGGATTACCAAAGGTATTAAGGATCATTTAAAGAAGCCGTATTAGCTGGCTCAAGCATGGGTGGCTATGTTGCAGCTAAAACCAATAAACCTCTCGGTGTATTCCTATTAGCTCCAGCTTTATTTATGCCTGATTATGAGCATAAAACCTACCCTACTGATTTAAAACACATAGAAATAGATTCTTTTATAGACGGTCGAGTTAAAAGAATTAACTTATCAAAAAAAATTAGCGAATTAACACCAATGAATGATATCGCACTATGAATAGTGTAACTAATATAGTACTAAGGAACTTTATACATGAAAAAATTGAGCGTTTTATTACTTTTACTTTCACTTCCTATGATTTCCAAAGCCTATAGCAATGGAGAAAATTTGTATGCTATGTGGGGGTGCCTCAGTTGTCACGGTAAAGAAGGCAAAGGAGCTAAGTCTGGAGCAGATGTAAACACTAGGTTGAGCGGGAAGAAAAAACAGTATTTAATTGACCAAATACAAGACTTTCAATCGGGAAAAAGAAATAAAAAATTTAGTCCTGGTAACAAGGCTATCATGATGATGCTTAGCAAACGTGATATTGAAGGGATTACAGAATATTTATCTAAGGTAGGAGTTACAACTGACAATAAATATAAAGAAAACACCCATTATAGAGTTGTTAAAGACATAAATTTAACCAATATAAATAAGCCGACAATCGTTGAGTACTTTTGGTTAGGTTGCTCCCATTGTCAAAACTTTGAGCCTATATTAAATAACTTTCAAAGGAAAAACCCCAATGTCAGTATTTTAAAAAAGCATGCGGCGTTAAATCAACGTTGGACTTCTGACGCAAGAGTTTTTTATACCTTAAAAGAAATGAACAAAATGGAACATTTTTCCGCACTTTTTAGTTTATATAAAAATAAAAAGGCTCCAACAAAGGCTCATTTAGATGCCTTTTTAAAAACAAAAAGTATAGATGCGGATGACTTTTTTAATCTTGCTTACAATAATGAAAATGTGAGTAAAAACATAAAAGAAAGTTCACAAGAAATGGAAAAAAACAAAATAGCTGGCGTTCCTGCTGTTGTTGTAAATGGTCAATATTTTATTATGTCATCAGAAGATATTAAAACCGTAGATGATTATTATGATTTAGTGAATTACCTTTTATCAAAGTAGCTTTACTTAAAGTGAACATTTTTTAAAACAAAGTACTTAAGAACTTTGTTGAAATGGTCAAAGGTTCTATTCGTGACTTTAAAAGGCAAAGGGCCCTCAGTTACCGGTAACGCTGAAGGCCTGCCATCTGGCATAAAAAAATGATGAATAGAGAGTTATTATCAGATCTGAGCTATAAATGAATGGTTACTGTTACATAAGGAATACTAATGAAACAAAATTGGTCTCAAGATATCTATGTTAAGGCGTGGAACTTTGCCACTATGGCACATGAAGGTCAAACATATGGAGGGCCCATTGAAGGGCAGAGAATCCCATACATAAATCACATTGGTAGCGTAGCTATGGAACTCATTTGTGGATTAAATTCAGACATCAACCTAAATGGAAACCTCGCTATTCAATGCGCCTTATTACATGACACCATTGAAGATACTAACGTTGATTTTAACACAATTAAGATTGAGTTTGGCTTAGAGGTAGCACAAGGGGTACTAGCCCTGACTAAAAATGAATCATTAGCCACTAAAGAAGAACAGATGCTTGATTCTCTTGAGCGTATTAAGCTACAGCCCAAAGAGATATGGATGGTAAAACTGGCCGATCGCATCACCAATCTTTCAGAGCCTCCAGCATATTGGTCACCAGAAAAACGAAAAAAATATCTAGAAGAAGCTTTAATTATTCATAGTTATTTACATGAAGCTAACGAATTACTAGCAACTAGACTATTATCTCGCGCTGAATACTATAAAAACTACATCAAGGCATAACCACAGTCTGGAACTACCGATATCAATAGAATCCCAAACATAGCTTCCGAACTACACAGTAAAGTGCACTAAGCTAAAGAACTTAATCAAATCTGTTACAGGCTCAATTGCTGATAATACTGAAGACCTATCATCTATCATGAAAAACCAGAGTAACATGATGAATAATCATTTTGAAAATTATGCTCAAGATAGACAAATGGCTTCAGAATTAACCAAACAACACAGATTTTGGGAAAGGTTTGTTGGAGAAGTTGGTTATTAATACTTCAATGAAAGCTATCCGATTTCTAACTGAGTAGCTTGTAATCAATCACTATTCATATTGAATAACTATACTTAGAGTTCATGCCTTTTTCCATTATAAAAAAGCAGAGTAACGACTGACGTACTGAATTACGGCTTTCTAAAGAGTGCCTCCCTATCCTGACTTGAGGGTCCACTGCTTCAGGCCCTATTGAGAAGCTTGTCCCTTTTCATCATAGCAGTATTTTTTGGCTTATTACCGCCATACTTAAGTCTCCTTAACCGTTAGGAGAATACAATGAACCTATCAAAAACTATACCTTGAAATAACGGTAAAATAATCGGGCAAAGGTAATTGGTAAAGTAAAACAGTAATCGTTGTATGAGCGAACTCTACAACAATTTGTATTACACAATAATAATTAGCGATATTTCATTTACACAGCAAATTATGACTTATCAGGAATACGTATTTCAACGTATAGCTTGTTTGTAATGTTATTATATGTCGCAGACCAAACAAAGCTGTATCCATATAAGATAAAATTTCGATGGTACTTAAAGCTGTTATTCTCAACCAATCTACCGACTAATTCATGATGAAGCTTAATCACATCCTTACCACCACTTAAATCAACAAGCCATATTTCATAAAATAGTTGTAGCTCTTTTGCGAATACTTTGTCTCGATTTTTTTGGGTGAGCGTCGATTCAAATACTATTTTTTTTTCTTCAAAAATAAAGGTGCTCTTGTCTCTCACAAATTTTTCTATATTTTGATTCTTTTCTTCCCAGATTTTTTCCCTATAATCATAGTCTCTGATCCAAGGTCTATATTTTTCATGGTTAAACATATACTTCATTCGGTAATAAAAGTCATAGCCTGATGTAAAAACCCTCTGTTTTCTTGTTGAAACAACCCAGTACTGGCTCCCCATAGACTCTTCAATAAATAACTTTGTCGTACTTACACCATTTAACCGTGAATTTGTTAAAGCTATTAAAGCATCGCTGTCGCCTGTTTTCGCAGCTTTAAGTAGATGAAACTTATATTTCTTATTATCGTTTGTTTGTTCGTAATATAATGCCATATTGGCATTTTCAATAGATCCATAGCGATTATCGTTATAAGCTTTTTTCCAATACTTTCCAGCAAGCTCTTTATCTTCCTTTATATAGATACCATTAAAAGCATATATACCAAGTAGCGTATAACATTCAGGGTAATGGCTTTTTATAACCGCTTCATAAGCCTGTTTATATTGACCCTGATCGTCATATAACATACCTAGGTAACACCTATTAATTCCATTTCCTGCTTTTATTGAGCGCAGGGTATACTTTATCGCATTATCAAGATCATTTTTTCGAAAGTAGAGTGAGCCTATAGTCATTGTTAAGTAGATATCTCTTGCTTCCGGTTCATTGATTAGTATATTTTCAATACCGCTTTCATAAGCAGCTAAAAGATATGTTAGCGCTAACAATGTGTTGAATTCTGTCTTCGACAGATAAAAGCCGATATAAAACTTTTTACAGGTATCACCTAGGCCGTCACATATAGTCAGCTTGGTTTCAGGAACATATTGTATAAACTCCTGATCCAAACTTACCACTTTAATACTCTGATTGTTTTTATCATCGGTAAATGATGAGTGGAAAAATGAAATTAAGATGAATAAGCATGGGATAATAGTGAGAATTTTAACTGTTTTAAGAATGGTCATAGTCCGTCATTTTTAGATTTAAATTATCCTTATGAATAAGTATGCTGAGTTGTGGTTAATGAGTCAAATGATACGGTTACTAGGGACTGCTTTCGGCTTAAAGTCATACCAAGAAAATTGGGTGTCCGTCCGTTATAGGCCCTGAACAGACTAAAGCTTTACTGGCTATAGAATGTCAAAAATGCGACAAACTAGCCTGTATTTAAAATAAACTAAGATGTCCAATCAATAGGGGCAGAGTCTGCCCCCACTAAATAGATAAATAAAACAATAAGATAGGTAGAAAACAAGAGAGCATTCATGGCATTTGGTGTTCAGAACTATCGCCAAACAAAAATAACCACGAGTAAAGACCATGAATACGAAGCAATTTTTATCAAATTATTTGTCCGTTGTCACTCCTGCAATGCATAAAATTCGACGAGAAAGTTTATTAGCGGCCATTGAAAGCACTCTCAATGGCGCGTCACTTTCCGTAACAGGGATTGGTCGTAATATTAATAATGTTGCTTATGAAAAACACCGAATTAAACGCGTTGATAGATTATGCAGTAATACGCATTTGCAACGTGAAATCCCTAATATTTACGCCTGTATGTCTAGCCAACTCGTCGCACAATGCAAGCAACCTATCATTCATGTCGATTGCTCAGATATGGACAAACTTTCTTATAAGAGCACCACTAGCATCGCAAGGTAGGTCATTAACGTTATATGAAGAGATTCATGGCTTGCACCATAAATAAAAACCGCATCTTCACCAAGTTTTTATGACCAAATTAAAAATGATGCTACCTAAAAGTTGTAAACCAATTATCGTCACCGATGCTGGTTTTAGGATCCCTTGGTTTCAACTTGTTGAGTCACTTGGTTGGGATTTTATCGGCCGAGTAAGAAATAGAACCTTTTGCAAAAAAAGCGAAGTAAATCATGGTTCCCTGTCAAAGAACTTTATCAATTAGCGTCTTTGAGACCTAAAAATTTAGGGACATATTTACAAGGTCAAAAGAAATACTTTGAGTCGACAATGATCGTAGTCTGGCGAAAATCTAAGGGAAGAAAAGATAAAACAGCAGAAGGTAATCGTGCTAGAAAAAGCAAACAATCAAGGGCTTGTGCAGCTAGAGAAGCAGAACCTTGGTTATTAACGACATCCTTAAATGAAAAAGGGAGATTATCTAAACGAGTCGTCAAAATTTATGCCACCAGAATGCAAATAGAAGAGAGTTTCAGAGATCTAAAATCCGGTTTAAACATGAACGTTTGTAGCTCTAGGACACCTTCAAGATTAAAGGTTTTACTGCTTATTGCTCTGATCGCGCAGTACTTATTATTTTTACTTGGCCTTGCCGTAAAGTCATCAGGGAAACATAGAAGGTATCAGGCAAATTCCATTAAACATTCCAACGTATTATCTAACCAGTTTATAGGTTTGAGAGCCTATAAAGATAAGCAGCTAAGGTTGTTAGCGACTCAATGGCGAGATGCTGTTGATATGCTCAATAGCTTAATTTCCGACCCACAAGCATATTATTAAATTCGTGGGGATCGGTCAGACTCTGACCCTTTTGATAATACAACTAAAAACATCCGAAGTTAGCTTTTGATGTTTATCTTAGTAAAACGTAAATCGTTAGCAAAACCATATTAAATAGTATTATTATTACCAGATAAAAATATGTGAATTATTGATTACACTCTCATTCGAAGGAAGTTTATGGAGCTCAAAGTACTTGAAATCAAGCTAGCACGCTTTCACGAAATTAACGTGATCGCTTTGTGTTTTTCGTTACTGGGTTGGATAATTGCAATATCTATTTTGCTTTATTTAAACTTATCGAACGAAGACAGTGATGTTTTCTATAAACCAATATCAGCAATTTTACTCACTTCAATTACTATCAATGGCATATCAAATATTTGGTTTGCGATAATAAAAGAGCTTGGTTTAGACACTATTTTAAAAACAGCCTTTGCATTAGCTTTTGGGTTGATTGGCCTATCAGCGATTAACGTTGACGCTAACTCAAGCCACTATTTTATTTTTTCAACATTAGCTTACAGTGCCTTAATCGGGGGGATATATGCTTATTATTTTATATTTAAGAAAGCGTCAAAAGCGAAAGAAATCCCCGTAACAACCGATGCTTCAATTAGGGGGATTCAGTCCGTTATTTTCACAGGTCAAAATAATTATAAATATGTGCGCCGTTGTAATTTAGAAAGTAAATCGCCAGCCAAAGATTTTGAAACTAGGTTTGTTCGATATTTAGAACGAAAATTAAAAAGAAACATTTATTCAATGTTTGGCGACAATGTTAATTATTGGCGTTTTGCCACTCCAGCGGGTAATGTAGATTTTATTATTTGCGCTAATAACTTTAATCTAAAATCGCAAGTAAATACAAAAAACACATGGTTATTAAGAATTAGAGAAGAAGAACCCTGCACATTTATTAAATGGATTGGTGAGCACTTTCCACAAGGCTCAGCTGTAACCCGCAAATTAATTGATGGATACATGCAAGTGCAATTTCCCTCAAGCGCATTAAACTCTGAAGATGAGTTTTTTAAAACGGTGATTCCTGCATTAACTGATGAAGATTTTACCAAGGCGAATATAGAAGCATATCACCAAAAAAGAACGGAAGGCGAATGGGGATCAATAAAATTAGATTCAAAAGTACATTAGCCATTTCATCGAAAAATAACATGAAGAGAATAATTGAATACCTCAAAGAGCAAGATTGCATGGCAAAAATGGCGAAAAACTGTGCTTGAGCTCGATAAAAGAGTTCGATAATCGAACTAGAAGGGAATGCTGAAATTGGATTGATATTAGCTGAAGACAAAGTCAATGCAACTTGGTCATCCTATAGCCGAAGAAAAACATAGAAAAATAAGATAACGCACGCATAATTATAACAGTGACTCTGGTTTTTCCTTCCTCTTAAGTGTATTAAATCAATTGGTTGTTTTTTATTCTGCCCCCTTTAGAATTTATAAATTCAATAGTTTTCGGCAAGATGTTAATGTCGGTTAAAGTATTTTTACACACGGAAGTAATCACATGAACATACAATTATTTCTTGATAGCAAACCACCAGAGTCATATAACCAAACATACTGGTTATGTTTAAAGCAGCGTATGGCTTGGCTTTTACAGCGCTGGTTAAATAAAGGCGGCGATCCGTATTTGTACTTTGAATTATTGCAAACGCCACTGTTTATAAGTGATGACGTAGCGCTAAACTCACTCTTTGAAGGTGAGTTTTATCAAAATGAGCAATTTGTTACCCGCTATGTTGAAGAGTGTTACTGGATTATCTGGCGAGTCACGCAAGACAATGCGACTTACTTTTTTGTATTACGTACTGAACATTTTTATAAAGACAGCATGATAGATCAATACAGCTTCCCTTATCAGTTTGATAAAACACAATTAATTGCACAACGTGAGCAAGTTGAAACCTTATTAATAGACTTAGAGCAAGAAGGCTCTGAGTGTCAGGCATTATTACCCTTCTGTCAGCCAGATAACAATGTAAATAACTCTGCTGTTTATGCCCAACTATCACAAAATGAATCGCTAGGTGAATATCAAGATAACAAGCAAGAAAGCGTATATTTAACTTTAAGTAATGGCAAGTTAGCTTATCAATTACCAATGCATGAGCTAAATGAGCAATTAACATTTTTGAGTAAAATAGACAACGGCATGTGGCAGCAAGATACTTACATAAAAGCGTGGAACTTCGCCAGCAAAGCACACTGCAAACAATTTATGCCCGGTAGCGACATCCCTTATATTAACCACATAGGCTTAGTTACGATGGAAGTTATCTCGGCACTTGCACAACCTCAAACAGAAAAAGTGCAGCATTACCAACCGATTAAGTTTCAAAACCTCGCAGTGGTGTGCGCGTTATTGCACGATACAATTGAAGACACTACAGTAACATTTGAAGATATTGAAACCACGTTTAACCAATATTTTGCACAAGGTGTTTTAGCGTTAACCAAAAACACCAATTTACCCACTAAGCGAGAGCAAATGCTCGATAGCTTAGCGCGTATAAAAGCACAACCTTTAGAAATAAGTATGGTAAAAATGGCTGACAGAATAACTAACTTACAGCCGCCTCCACATTACTGGACAAAAGATAAAATTAATTATTACCGAGAAGAAGCACAATTAATTCTTGATACGTTAGGCAGTGCGAATGAATATTTAGCGCAACGGCTTGCGGATAAGATTGAAAATTATCAGCAGTATTGTTAAAGGATAATACATAAACTATGGGATATAACATGCGCTTTAATTACAAACTCACATCAACAATAAGCCTGAGCCTGTTTTTTATATTGGTAATCTCTTCATGTGCCTCAGATAATATAACTTCCAATTCCTCAAAAATCGGAACTAGCTATCAATACAAACACCAATGTGCGCTAAAAGGTCAGCCTGTTGAACGCTTTATTAAAGCCAAAGTGCCTTTAACGTTAAGTGAATTATCACTTTTAAAAAACACATTAGAAGAAAACCAAGGGCTTGATTTTGATCGTTGTGAGTTCATAGGTAGCCTTAATGACTAACCCCCTACCTATAGAGAAATTAGAACGAAATATAAGAAGAAAAGCTAATCTAGTAGGAAAAATATCATACGTAGATCCTTGTACGAAAAAAGATATAAATTATTGGTATAGGCGAAACACGCTTGTTTATTCAATATTATTGGCTGTATTTACCCTATTAATTTATGCCGCTTTAAATCGTGAAACACCGCTCAATCGCTTTAATGAGTTAGGACTGCTTTGGACTCATGGTGCTAGCATTTTTAATTTTATGAAATTTATATTGGACCATTTTTTCCTTGAACTACTGTTATGTTTTTTTACTTTCTTTTGGATTAAAAATCTATTTGCTCCCTGTCCTATAAAACTTGTGGGTGATAAAGGCTTCGCTTTTGTTGGCGTAAAGCGAAATTACACAGTGTCAGGCGCAAACATAGCATTATTTGCATTAGTAAAAAAAATGACCGTCACAGTCAAAGGAGGTATTGCTAAAGACTATAAATGGTACGGCAACAGTTGGTTTAGAGTGTTTAGCTATTCTTACCACCCCTTTTTGGAAAGCACACATTTTATTAATGCAGCTCTCGAAAGCTGGCATCGATATAGAATACTCAGAGAACATCGTGTAGAAATGGATAATAAACGGAACAAGCTGAATAAGCTGAAATAAATAATGAAAATTATATTCTCTCACGGAAAAGAAAGTGGCCCTTGGGGCAGTAAAATAACCAAGCTTGCCAATATAGGTAAAGCACAAGGTTTTAATGTTGATAGCATTGATTACAGCAATATAGCCAGTCCAGACGAGCGCGTAAACAAGCTCAATGGTTATTTAGCCTATGAAACACAGCCTTATATTTTAGTTGGTTCAAGCATGGGCGGTTATGTTTCTCTGGTGGCAACACAAACCAATCAATCATTTAATCAAGCGCTTACTCAAAAAATTAACCAACCGATAGGTGTGTTTTTATTAGCGCCAGCTTTGTTTATGCCTGATTATCGGCAGCAAACTTATACAACTACTTTTAACAATATTGAAATTGTTCATGGCTGGTCTGACGATATTATTCCGGTAGAACACGCTATTAAATATGCGAAACAAGCGCAGTGTACATTGCACCTTATTGATGGCGATCACCGTTTAAATTACTCTATTGAGCAAGTTATTGAGCTATTTGACTCGTTCTTATTAAAAACGAAAGCTCACCATAAATATTTGGAGAAAAAATGAATCGGTTAAATATAGTCACGTCACTGTTTACCTTACTACTCAGTACATCAGTTCTTTCAGCCGAAGCAATGAACGCTATAGCTCAGCAAGCTCAAAGCGATAAAGCGGCTCATTATTAAACGTTAGCAGAGCGAAGTACAAAGACAGAGTCCAACAAAACTCCACGAGGCATACAGCCAAAAGACGCATATTATGTGGCTGCGGCACAATTTTCTCTTGAAGGCTGTATGAATGACACTACCAGACAGTGTCTGCAATTAATTCATGCACTTGAAAAGGGTTTAGGTGTAAAACAAAACGAATACCTTGCTAGAAAATGGCAAGATAATTTAAGTGCTTCCAAGGCAGTAAAGCAGTCATTATATCAACAAACGTTAACTTGGTTTAATTCTGCCAGAATACAGAGAGTGCCCCTGCCTAAAATAAAACCAGGCCAATGTCATTCGGTTGAATGGCAGCGAACCTTGCTTGAAACTGAATCGGTACTTATCTGTCGGCGATCAGCTAAGCAATTAGCAGCATTGAACTTAACCACCACGCCTATCATCAAGAGAAGTTGCTAAACAAATGGGAGACTCAGAGCGAGCCAATGAATTTATTGCTATGGCACCGTTTATAGAAAATAAAATTGGTCGAAGCATTAAAGCTGAATGGTTTGTTTTATCGGGTTTAGAGCCAAGGTTTGGCTGTTTGATTACCACTGACTTTGAGACAAACATTGCGTTTAAAAATCCCTGTCATGGTGATGAGTGGAACAGTTTAGGTTTACCTTTAACAAGTCAGGCAAGTCAATGGCAACCAACCGCAACACAACCATTACATATCCCGCCTTATAGTGTAGACGGCGAAGAAATCGTACTAGGCACACTGCCCAATAACAAAACGGTAAATTACCAAAATCTGAAGCCAGAACCACTTTCTATACAGAAAAAGAGTCCGGCAGAACAAATGGCTATAGCCGCACGATGGCTGCAATTACCTTTGTTAGCATCGTTACTTGAAGAGAATAGCTATAATTCAATGAAGGCCGAGCCCAAACGGGCTGAAATATTAATTCAAGCAATCGGTACACAATACCTTCCGCTTATTCAGTTATTATTACAAATAAGGCTTTCAACTTGACGAAAAATTAAAACATGGAAGTAGCGCAAACGAAGTGGTGAAAATTCTAAATAACCCAGCGATTAATGACATGATCAAAAGGCATCACACTGAACGACCAACCTTTTAAGCTAAATAGAGGCCATCATGGCATCATTCCATCCTTGAATAACTCAGGTTTAATTTTAGGTTTAATTATTTTTATTCAATAACTTATTGGCTTTTGACTTCGATCCCTTTAGGGGGGCTTAAATTTGTGTTTTTTTAAGCTCTGTCATCAATACTGAGTTAATAAATAAACCGTCAATAATATATTTTATCGACGGTTTATTATTGGGTGTGAAGTGGTCAAGTAAAACTGGCCACCTTGTTAGAGGTTTTTAAGTTTTCTTGTTCTGCTGTTATTGGCGAAAGTCCACCGTTAAACTGGTGTGGACGATATCGATTGTAATAACCATTTATATAGTTACTAATCGATAGCCTCGCTGTTTTCATATCTAAATAACCCAGCTTGGGCATCCATTCGGTTTTGAAGCTCCTAAAGAAGCGCTCCATGGGTGCATTATCCCAACAGTTTCCA
>Ga0209395_1002321_pt1 | contig 25160 bp, 18 predicted proteins | sample GOMGulsemesocosm_3_FD_184635 | JGI IMG/M metagenome (GOLD analysis project Ga0209395, IMG submission 184635) | Methane-oxidizing microbial communities from mesocosms in the Gulf of Mexico - GOM9D Gulf of Mexico (SPAdes) (version 2) | ecosystem: Environmental > Aquatic > Marine > Cold seeps... | reverse complement strand
TATGAATAAGGTTGCTGGCAATCATAGTCAACAACTTGACAGTATAAAGCTTAAGTCTCAAAACGCTAACCAAACTGCCAAGCAAGACACAGTGCAACATCAAGCGCAAACGCAGGCTGGCAATAAACCTGAAGCTAAAGACTCAGTGTCTTTAACGCAACAGGCACAACAGTTGCATAAGATTAAGGAGAAATTAACTAATACTTCCTCCATTAATCAAGAAAAGGTCGACAATATTCGCAAAGCAATTTCAGCCGGTGAATATAAAGTTGATCCGCAAAAACTCGCTGCTAATATGGCAAAGTTTGAGGAAGCGCTACTAACGGGCCGCTAACATGAATATTGAACAACTAACGCTACAATTAAATCTTCAACATCAAAAGTCTCAGCAATTGTTGAAGCTGCTCACGCAAGAAAACCAAGCGTTAGTCGAACGTGATATTGAGTTGATTCAAAGCATCGCCACCACTAAGCAACAATTAATGAGTGACTTGGCGACCGTCGATCAGCAAATACAGCAGTTAGTCGCCCCTATTAATGAGTTACCGCCAGAATTAGTTCAGCTAAAAAATGCTATTGTCGACAATATTAGCCTAGCTCAACAGAAAAACGAGGTTAATGGTAAAGCAATCGCTTTAGGTATTAACAGTCTCGAACGCCTGCAAACCTCGATTATTCGTAAGCGCGCTGGTAACAGTATGACGTATAATCAAAAAGGTAAAACCCGCGGCGGCGGCCCTCGTGGTGGATATATTTCCGCCTAAAGCTTCAAACCTCTACTTTCACCCTACTAATCTTATAATGACAGCCTCCGCTGAGCTTTATATTTTTTCGCCTAAATTATTTTTATCATCCATAAATTGGCGCAAATTTTGCTTAGATTAGTATATAAACAAAAATCATCAGTAACCGCCAATAATTAGACAGTCATTAAGCTTATGGATGTCTTTAACCGTGTTTTAATAAGCAGAGGTCCCTTGCATGAAATTTTACACCGTCACGATAGTTTTATTACTTGGCTTGTTGACTGGCTGCAGTAATTTTGGCGACAAATACATTGAATATCAACTTGAAACACCAAAACAATTCGCCGTATTAAACGCCACTGGTTATGCCCCGATTAATGCGCAGCCCGGTAACAACAAGACAGAAAAAATGCTCAATGCCATTCAAGCATCAAAGTTAGCGGCTTACCGGGAGTTAACAGAGCAGGTCCATGGCCAGCAAGTATCTGGACAATCATCTGTCAGCGAATTAGCAATAAGTGATTCATCGTTCAAAACATCCGTTGCAGGTCTTATCCGCGGCGCACGGGTTGTACAAAGTTATCCCGTTAATGAAGACATTTACGCCACAGAACTAGAACTTGATTTTAAAGTGGTCTATCAGCTGTATCAGTCATCAGCCATGCCACGGCGTGTGATTAAAAACTAACAGAGGTCATCTTGATGAAACGTTCTTGCCAACTACTGCTTGCTACTTTGTGTTTCGGATTGCTCTTACCTAGCGTCAATGCACAATGGCTTGAGTCAAAAGGCCAAGCCCGCATTTTAAATAACAATGTTGAAATTGCCCGTAATGATGCGGTGCAAAATGCCTTACGCCAAGCTTTATTGGTTGCCGGAGCTCGAGTTAGCAGCATTCAAAGAATAAGTAATGGCTTGTTAACCGCAGATCGTTTTGAAGTGCGAACACAAGGCTCAGTGCGTGATATTCAGCTAATTAATGAACTGCACAAAAATAGCTATATTACAGTAACAATCCGAGCCGACATTGTCCCAGAGATCGATCAATGCAGCGCAGCTCAGCTCACAAAAACCTTAGTGCTGACAGAATTTCCACTGACCATGCGTTCGCAAGCCGCAACCGGCGCTATTTTCGAGCTTGGTAAATACACGGCCCACCAGCTGCATCGACAAATAAACAATTTAAATGGTGCTACCCGCATTACCCAGTTATTACCATTACAGCAGCAATGGCACCAAGGACTGCAACCGATTGGTGATTCTCCTTATGTCACCTTAGCCAACGCCAGTAACGCTCAATATGTATTAACCGCACAAATCACTGATCTTTCAATGCATCAAGCTCAAAGTAAATGGTTAGGCTTGAGCAGTGAAATACCTCTGCGACAATTTTCGCTTAATGTCTTTTTATATGATGGCATCAATGGCGAACAAATGTGGAATAAACAATATCAAACCATAGCTCCTTGGTCGTATGAACGCCAAGCGCAGGTTGATGTTAGCGCCAGTTCGTTTTGGCAATCTAGCTATGGGGTGGCAATTAATGGTCAGCTTAACCAACTGGCAGACGACCTTGATGACAAACTCAGCTGCGAAGCTATTTCAGGACAAATTGTTAAGGCAAGCAATGATCAATTCACGGTTAACCTTGGGCGTGAACATGGCATCAATGCCGGTGATCTATTAACTATATTGCATCAAGGTAGCTTTGTTGATCTTGATGGTATTGTTCGACAAACTCAACAAATTAGTGACGCCAAGTTAAAAGTGGTACAACTAGGTCGTTATCAGTTGGTTGCACAGCCTCTTAATAATGCATTAGCTGGCGGTATCCAAATTAGAGATCGAATTATTAAGAAATAATCAGACGATGTAAACCCATCACGCAGGGTCACACCTGCTTAATATCTCTGCAACAAACAATCAACGTCGCCAAATAAGCCCATAATATTTATAGTAATAAAATGATTTCTCATTAACATTTATTCCCCCTCCCCCCAAGGGGGCATACCTTATCCTTTTGCTTCGCGTTATAACTAAATAGTAAATAAATTTACTGCTTTGAATTAAACAATAATAAACCTCAAGCACGCAGCTGTTAAATTTTTAACACAACAATGCGTTTAATAACACCTCGCTATTTATTGTAGCGAATCGGTACTTGAGCAAAAAAGGAATAATACAGTGAAAAGAAGAGACGTCATAAAAGCTATTGCAACCGGCGTAGCCGTTGCACCACTTGCATTAACATCAGCCACTGCTAATGCAGGATCCTCAGTACGGTTACGAATGCAAACTCTCTACGGTACCGAAACTGATGACCTATATAAGGCTTTCGCTAACGATGTTAAGACTTGTTCGAATAAAACCGTACGCATCATGCGTTTTCGAGGCAGCGAGCTTGTACCTAACGATCAAATGTTAGAAGCTGTATCAAAAGGCACCTTAGATATGTGTCAGGGTTATGGCGGATATTGGGCTGGTCAGCTAGACATCGCAAAAATAGAAAGTGGTATTCCTGGTGCCTGGACCAGCTATGATGAAGCAATGTATTTGCATCAATCTAAAGGCTTAGGTCAATTAATTTCTGAAGCTTATGCCGAAAAAGGCGTTCATTATTTAGGCCCTGTTTTTGGTGGCCCATACGACCTATTAACCACTAAACCAGTTAATAGCTTAGCGGATCTTAAGAAAATGAAAATTCGTGCAACCGCAACCGTTGCCGCAATTTTAGAAAAATTTGATATCCCAACGGTTTATTTACCTTCTCAAGAGCTTTATATCGCGTTATCTACTGGCTCTATTGACGGTGTTATCTATGGCGGTTCGTTGGAATATAAGGCGTTAAAGCTTCACGAAGCCGCGTCATACTATACCCACCTCAACATGATTAACCCCGGTTATGCTGATGGCATGTTAATTAACAAGAAAAAGTGGGACTCAATGAGCCCCGATCAGCAAAAAGTGCTTGAATTAGCCACCGCTAAACACGCGACTAATATGCATGCATGGAATGTTAATGGTTGTCTTGATGTCAATGCTGAAGGTATTTTTAAATTTGCTTCATTACCCACTGAAGATTCCAATGCACTAACGGCCGCCGCAATGGATATTTGGCAAGAAGAAGCTAAAAAGTCACCACGAAATACCAAAGCTATTGAAGCGCTAACAGCAGCAGCAAAAGCGACCGGGAGAATATAATGAACAAACTTTCTCAATACCTTGCCTTCCAAGACAAGGTATCTGAGTGGGTTGGCAAAACTGTCTCGTGGATGTGCCTTGCGATGATCGCAGGGCTAGGTTATGAAGTAACTGCTCGCTATCTGTTTAACAGCCCGACCTCATGGGCCCACGAGACCACCACCATGTTATATGGCACATTTTGTGTTTTAGCTGGTGCCTATACCCACAGACATCAAGGTCACGTTAGAAGCGAGGTCATTTACAACTTATTCTCAGACCACGCTAAAGCAGTATTAGATGTCATAACCGGCGTGCTTGGTTTGGTCGCTTTTGGGTTTTTTTTTGTGATCGCATTTAATTACGCCGCCGATTCTTGGGCGATGAAAGAGGTCTCTTCAAAAAGCACCTGGGCACCTATTATTTATCCCTTTAAATCCGTGTTACCACTAGCGGTTGCCTTGATGATTTTACAAAGCCTCGCTCATTTAATCCGCAGTATTTTAATCGTTTTAAATATTAGGTTAGACGACCAACCTGCATGATTTCTTGTATACCTATCAACTGTTACAACAATAATAAAAAGGGTTTGCTGTGTTAGATCTAGATCCACTGTTAGTCACACTCGGAATGTTTTCCTCAATGTTACTATTACTCGCCATCGGTGCACCATTAACTTGGGCACTGCTCATAGTTGGGGTCGGTTCTGCCTACTTCTTGTGGGGAGTTTCAGGACTAGAATTGTTGGCAAGTAGTGCTTTCTCCTCGATGGACAATTTTTTACTCGTCGCCTTGCCGATGTTTATTTTCATGGGGTTGATGTTACAACGTTCTGGAATAACCGATGCTTTATTTGAGATGATCAACAAACTCATGGGTGGAATTCCAGGCGGACTGGGCATGGGCACCGTGATTATCTGCGCTATTATCGCTGCGATGGCTGGCGTGTCAGGTGCTGCGACAGTTAGTCTTGGCATAATTGCCCTGCCATCAATGCTCAAGCGGGGTTACGACAAAAAATTGGTCACCGGCACTATCATGGCAGGTGGTGCGTTAGGTTTTTTAATTCCACCAAGTGTATTAATGATTGTCTATGCATTTTTAGCACGAGAATCTATCGGCAAACTTTTTGCTGCCGGATTAATGCCCGGATTATTACTCGCTTCGCTTTACATGATTTACATTTACTTTTTTGCCTTAAAAAACCCAGAAAAAGCCCCTTCTATTGCAGAGGAAGAACGGGTTTATGGCATCGATAAAATCAAAGCACTTAAAGCATTAATACTACCCGGCCTACTGATTGGTACAGTGCTAGGGTTTATTATTGGCGGGGTTACTTCTCCTTCCGAGGCTTCTGCTGTTGGCGCCGCGGGGTCAATTGTTTGCGCCGCAATCTATCGCACGCTTAGCTGGGCCATACTCAAAGATGTCTTACTCAATACGACAAAATTAATGGGGATGTTATTGTGGATAACCATAGCTGCAGTATTCTTTAGCAAAGTTTATATCGGTTTAGGCGCTGGAGTTTTAATATCTGAGCTGGTCGAAGACTCTTCGTTATCGCCCTACATGGTTATCATTGCGATGTTGATAACTTATTTTATCCTAGGTATGTTTCTTGATGATTTTGCAATAGTCTTTATCACGGTACCCTTGTTTGTGCCAGTAGTTCAAGAGTTGGGATTTGATACTGTGTGGTTCGCCGTGTTATTTATTATCAGCATGCAAACCGCCTATCTAACGCCCCCCTTTGGTTATAATTTGTTTTATATGCGATCGGTTGCCCCGCCCTCTATTACTATCTATGACTTATATAAAGCGGTGATCCCCTTTATTATATTGCAGGTAATAGGCTTAGGTTTGGTGGTGGCTTTCCCTCAAATAGCCTTGTGGTTGCCCGAACTCATTTTTGGCCCTTAATAAAAAAAACCGCTGAATCAGCGGTTTTTTTTGCTAAGCATTTTTTAACTGTGGCTTAAAATAATTTGTTAATGGATCAGCAGGAGAGTCTGGCGTTACCATGGCTAATGAATCAATAAACAAATGAAACATTTCCGCTTGTGAGCCAATATCTAGTTTGGCGTAAATGTTTTTACGATGATGTTTGACTGTTTCAAGGGTAATGCCTAATTTTTCAGCAATATATTTAGCGGCATAACCACGCAGTTTCAGTTGCAACACTTGCGTTTCACGATCGGTTAATAACGAACTACCAAAGTGCGATAACGCATGCTCTAAATGCGATTTTAGTAAACTTTGTTTTTTATGCTCGCTGGTACTGCTCCACCATTTTAATAGCACTGCACGAATTGTCGAAAATAGCTGATTGATTAGATCAAATTGCTCCGGCGTAAAACAATTGCTACTCGATTGGCGGCTTATCGAAATTTGAATACTGGTATCATCGGGCGTTGGCATGATTAAACAAATTTCATCACCGAAGTTGACCAATTGATAATAATTTCGATAAAGACCGCTGTCTTCAAACCCGTTAGGCGCCACTTGATTGAGTGAAAAAACACCTTCAACCGTGTGCTGCTTATCTTCAACCGCCAGTCGATAAAAAGGATCCAATAAATAGGCACGTTCTAAGTAGTGTGTAATATACGCTTTAGGATCGCCACTATTGGCACGCTGTCGGTATTGACAATGAGGGTGACTGCCTTGAGGGTAAACAATTAAACTGCAACCATCACCATCAATGAGTTGTCGAATCACATCAACTAAGTTATCAATAACTTTATCGTTAATACCATCGCTAATAATAGCCGAAATCGCTTGATGCCATGCCTCTAGCGAATATGGCACAACGACCCGCAAGTTTTGATCCATAAATACCTCGTTTAACCTAACCAATAATGGCTGATAATAATTGATTTTAACTTGCTGTCTATTACACGTTAGTCCCCACAGAACGTAAACGTCAACCTATAGTCGTGATAGCGAGTTTATATCAAGTTCAATATCAGCTGGCAATAGAACCGGCGTTTAAATCTGCATAAAAAGAGAAAAAACGTCATTTTTTATGTACCTAGCGTATCTTTTTATCAATAATTATCGCTATAATACAACGATTAATATACGTCTTCGTAGCTCACTTGGATAGAGCGGTCCCCTCCTAAGGGACAGGTAGCAGGTTCGACTCCTGCCGGGGACGCCACTATCTTTACCACGATGTTTTTTTAAAACAATCAGCGGTCCCCCCAGCAACCAAGCTGCTTTTGTGATGTCCGTGTCTCACTATCAAATATTAATTACCAACAACTCATACATCTGGCGAACATTGGGGTATAATGCGGCTTTTATTCGCTAACGATTTGTGAACATGACTATTTTCGCTGAACTGGGCTTAAACGCTACGCTGCAAGCCAATGTAAAACGCCTAGGTTACAAAAAGCCTACCTATATCCAAGAAAAATCTATTGGTGCTGTACTTTCTGGTGCCGATACCTATGCCATTGCGCCAACAGGTACTGGTAAAACTGCCGCTTATTTGCTGCCAACTCTGCAAGAACTTAGTCAAGTTGATCACAGTGGCGATCAAGTAAGACCTATTCGCGCGGTATTTTTAGTGCCAACACGCGAATTAGCGCAACAAGTTGAAGAGTCAATTGGGTCATACGGTAAAGACTTAGGATTACGCACCATCACAGTCTTTGGTGGCGTGCGCATTCAATCTCATTTAAATCGCTTTAAGCGCGGTGCCGATATCATTGTTGCGACACCTAAACGACTGGTTGATCTATTAAAAGTTAACGCCTTTTCATTTGCTAATATTGAGCACTTTGTGATGGACGAAGCTGACCGTCTAGTTAGCATGGGCATCCACCAAGAGCTAAGAACAATTTTAGAAGCACTGCCAGCGAAAAAACAACTCGTATTATTCTCGGCTACTGATTCTAAAGCGTTGGCAAAATTTGGTGAAACTCACCAGAACAATGCTAAAGCCATAAAAACTAACGACCAGCAACCGGCTCTAAGTAAAATAGTGCATACTATGTATCGCTGTCATCGTGAAGAAAAGACCAAAAGTTTATTTAAGTTAATCGAGATGCTTAACTGCGATCGTGCGCTTATCTTTACCCGCACTAAGCATGATGTTGATCGTATTACTGAACAATTGACTAATCAAGGTTATAGCTGTCAGGGTATTCATAACGAAATTCCACAAAAGAAACGTCAAGAGTACCTAACAGGCTTTAAAAATAAAGAATTCAAATTCTTAGTCGCAACCGATATTGTGTCGCGCGGAATCGATATTAACGATCTTTATTACGTGTTTAACTACGATTTACCCGTTAATAGCAACGACTACATTCACCGTGTCGGTCGTACTGCCCGTACTAAAGTTGCTAAGTTAGAAAAGAAAACAGTAATGGCTGACAAAGCATCTAAACAGGCGCTTTCACAAGAAGTAAGTGCTAAACGCACTGGTTATCAAGCACCTGAAGCTGCACTTGATAATATCTTAGGCCATATTTTCTCGTTTGTTGCCCCAGAGCAAGAATCATTAGTGCCACGTATTATTAAAGCCGTGGGCAAAGACATCAAATTAGAACGTATGCGCTGGTAAGCAACTCCCTATTATCCTTTATTTTGCATCTATCTAATTTTGAGAATTAAATAGCTGCAAAGTGAGGGATTATTCAATTATTAATACAAATTGAATAACAAAAATACTAAAAGTCGGGCCTATTTAGTCCTCTATCTCAAAAATAAACTGGTCTAACCACTATTTGATTTATAGCAGTTTTAATGCCTTAGGTTATTGTAATTATTTTTGTCTCAACCAGTTGCTACCCCACAACAATACCCACTCCACCGATATAACAATTATCACCACACAGCAAAAACATGATCTAAATCAATTTTAATGATCAGTTTATCTACTTTACCTATCAATTATTTGTGTATATCATTTATTTCGACAACAATTGCTAAGTTAAGGAAGACGAATGCAGTCATTTTTCAACAATTTAAAAATTAGAGCAAAACTCTATTTTATTGTTTCAGTCGCCGTTTTGGCGATTATTACCATCCAAATCATCTCTCTCAATGAGCTGTGGCAAGATTTAAAACAAAATAAATATAGCGAACTGGCCAATATCACCCAGACTGCATATTCGATTGTTGAAAATGAACGCCAACAAGCGCTTAATGGTATAAAAACCACAAAACAAGCGCAAACAGACGCAAAAAACCTAATTAGTGCGATGCGATATGGCAACAATGAGTACTTCTTTATTCTCGACAGTACCTACCACGTCGTTATGCATCCGATTAAACCAGCCCTCAATAGCACTATGCAGCGTGACTTTGCTGATGCCAATGGCGTTAAGCTATTTAAATTAGTGGTCGACCGTGCAATGCAAAATAAGCTTGCGCTAGTTGATTATGTCTGGCCGCGGCCTGGCTCAAGTGAGCCAGTGAGTAAGACCTCGGTTGCTAAGTATCAGCCTGATTGGAAATGGGTTATTGGTACCGGCGTATATAGTGACGACCTAACGGCTGCATTAATTGACGAAATATGGGTAAAAGTACAAGCAACCCTAGTGGTAATATTATTAACCTTATTCGTTGCTTACCATTGTGCACACTCCATTATACTGCCCGTTGAATCATTAAAAAACAGCATGTTAACTGTTTCAAAAACCCGAGATCTGACCCTTAGAAGTCACTTAAATACCAAAGACGAGATCAATGACATGGCGCAAGCCTTTGATCAAATGATCGACAGCTTTGAGCAAATATTATCTGAATTAAATATTGCCTCATCGCAAGTCTCTTCAACCTCGGTCGAGCTTTCTGCGACGACCTCACAAACGTTGGTTGGCATGGAGCATCAAAAGTCTGAAACCCATCAGGTAGCCAGTGCCATGACCCAAATGTCTGCGACGGTCACACAGGTTGCAAGCAATATAAGCGATGCTGCACAAGCGTCACACGGGGCATCACAAGCCACCAACGAAGGGCAATTAATTGTTGAGAAATCACTTGAATCTGTTATTGATTTGAGCCACAAATTACAACAATCAGAAACTCTAATTCAGAACCTAGAACAGCAAAGTAACGACATTTCGACGATTTTAGAGGTTATTACTGGTATTGCTGAGCAAACTAACCTGTTGGCGCTCAATGCAGCGATTGAAGCAGCCCGAGCCGGAGAGCAAGGCCGTGGTTTTGCTGTAGTTGCCGATGAAGTTCGCAATCTATCATCTCGAACTCATCAATCAACAAATCAAATAAGCGAAGTTATCACCAACTTGCAAGCAGGCTCTCAAGCAGCTGTGCAGGCCATGAAGCAAAGTAAACTAGCGGCGGATAAGGTTGAAGAGCAATCAGCAGGAGTGCAAGGTGCATTAAGGACCATGTCGCTTGCCGTAGAAAAAATAGACAACATTACCACTCAAACGTCTGATGCCTTACAGCAGCAATCTGAAGTTGCTGACGTTATTAATAAAAAAATCAACAATATTAACAATATTACTTCACAGAGCACTGCCGGTACCACCCAAATAGATGCTGCAAGCACTGAATTGGCCAGTCTATCGAGTCATTTACAACAGCTAGCTCATCGCTTTACGGTTAACCCAAGGATCATCAGTTAATAACCCTAATGTACTCACCGACTTGTTCATCGCAAAACAGGCACTAATTGCGATGAACAACCAACCTCTTCACCGCGTGTTTGTGCCGCTCATACCAATAACGAAAACCGTACGATAGTTAAAAGCTATCAATATGATAATTATAATCGATTATACGTATTCTAGCAAAAGCCATATGATGAACTCCTCTTAAAGCAACACACAATTAATTACGGGAGTTCACCATGAACCAATCACTTATCAATACTAAATTACAACCTTTTAACGCTACGGCATTTCACAACGGTGAGTTTGTTGAACTAAGCGAACAAAACCTAGCTGACAAATGGTCAATCGTTTTTTTCTATCCTGCGGATTTCACCTTCGTTTGTCCAACAGAGCTAGGTGACATGGCCGACCATTACTCAGAGCTCCAAAAGATGGGTGTTGAAGTGTACTCAGTATCAACCGATACCCACTTTACTCATAAAGCATGGCACGATACCTCAGACACCATTAACAAAATTAAGTACCCAATGATTGGCGATCCAACAGGTGCTATCACACGTAGTTTTGGTGTGATGATTGAAGAAGAAGGTTTGGCCTTACGCGGCACTTTTGTCATTAACCCAGCGGGTGAAATCAAAATTGCTGAAGTACATGACTTAGGCATTGGCCGCAGTGCAGCAGAGTTATTGCGCAAAGTTAAAGCAGCGCAATATGTTGCAGAGCACGACGGGGAAGTTTGTCCAGCGGCATGGCAACCCGGTGCAGAAACATTAGCGCCGTCATTAGACTTAGTTGGAAAAATTTAATTTTAACCAATTAATTCACTGACCCCCTGCTTGCAACAAACATTGTTATTTACCCTAACTCATTGGAATTGCAGTGCAGGTTTTATGCAAAACCTAGGTACCGCCATCCGTGGTGGTAAAGCCGTCAAGGATGACGGGTACAAGCAGTAGCTGCACAATTTTGGAGATTACTATGCAAGAAGTCATGTTAAACACCACCTTAACCAATCAATTGAAAGATTATTTACAACACCTTAAAACGCCGGTCGAGCTCACTGCCTTTACCGACGATAGTCCCAAATCTAATGAACTCAAGGCCTTGGTTAACGAGATTGCGCAACTGTCATCATTAATCACCTTGGTTGAGCAGCCGGCAGTTAACGAACGCGCGCCTTCAATGTTAGTGCGTTCGGTGGTTAGTGGCAGTGAAATTCGTTTCGCTGGTCTGCCAATGGGTCATGAATTTACCTCGTTAGTGATGGCCTTATTGCACAGCGGTTCACACCCGATTAAACTCTCAAATGAAATTATTGAGCAAGTACGCCAACTTAAAGGTGAATATCAGTTTGAAAGCTACATTTCTTTGAGCTGTCAAAACTGCCCGGATGTCGTGCAAGCCCTTAATATGATGGCCGCGATAAACCCGCAAATTAAACATGTGATGATCGACGGTTCACTATTCCAAACCGAAGTATTCGATCGTGACATCATGGCCGTGCCAAGTGTTTACTTAAATGGCCAACCCTTTAGTCAGGGCCGTATTTCATTAACCGAAATATTAAACAAAGTCGACAGTGGTGCCACTTTACGCCAACAACAGCAATTAACTGACAAAACGCCTTTTGATTTTCTCGTTGTTGGTGGCGGCCCAGCTGGCGCAGCAGCTGCAATTTATGCTGCGCGAAAAGGCATTAATACTGGTTTAGTAGCCGATCGTTTTGGTGGTCAAGTCAGCGATACTATGGCAATCGAGAATTTTATTTCAGTGTCGGCAACCACAGGCCCCAAATTAGTCGCCAACCTCGAAGCACATGTTAATGACTATGAGGTTGATATTATGAATAACAACCAAGCAAAACGTGTCTCAAAAAATAGTAAGACCGGCTTAATCGAGATTGAACTTGAAAATGGTGCGACCTTAAGCAGTAAAGCGGTAGTATTAGCCACTGGCGCACGCTGGCGCGAAATGAACGTGCCCGGCGAGCAGCAATATCGTGGTAAAGGCGTTGCTTATTGCCCCCATTGCGATGGCCCATTATTTAAAGGTAAACCCGTCGCCGTTATTGGTGGAGGTAACTCCGGCATTGAAGCGGCTATCGACTTGGCGGGTATCGTACAACATGTCACTGTACTTGAATTTGCAGACACCCTTAGGGCTGACGATGTTTTAGTTAAAAAAGCCAAATCTATGGCTAACATTACCATTATCACGAACGCGGCTACTACTGCTGTACTGGGTGACGAACAACGCGTAACGGGTTTAAGTTATACCGATCGTGCCAGTGGAGACACTCACCAATTAGTGTTAGCTGGCATCTTTGTGCAAATCGGTTTAATGCCCAACAGTGAGTTTTTACGTGGTGATATTGAGCTAACCAATCGCGGCGAGATTATTACCGGAGCGCGTGGCGAAACTTCAATCGATGGTGTATTTGCGGCCGGTGATGTTACCGACAGCCCATACAAACAAATAATTATTGCTATGGGCAGTGGCGCCAATGCCGCACTTGGTGCTTTTGATTACTTAATACGCCAATAATATCTATATGGCCGAAGAAAAAACCAAGCTAAATCTTCGGCCAACCTTAATAAAATATTAATAACCGAACAAAAAGCAGCCAAACAAACGATAATCATTGTTATTCGCATGTATTTGGTTGGCAAATGTAGATCCTTAGATATTTTTTAACTATGATTGGCGCTCAAAAATACACTAGCTCAACTTGAGCCGTGACGGAGTACCAATGCAATCTATTTTGAGAAATTTTAAAGTTAAAGCCAAACTTAATTTTATCGTCGCAGTCGCGGTGCTAGCGATTATCGCAATTCAAACAATTTCACTCAACGTACTATGGACTGATTTACAACAAAATAAATATCAAGAACTCGCCAACATCACCGATACTGCTCATTCAATTATTGATAACCAACGACAACTGGTTGATCAAGGCATTAAAACCACCGATCAAGCCCAACACGATGCTAAATCCTTAATAAGCACAATGCGCTATGGCAACAACGAATACTTTTTTATTCTCGACAGCAATTACAAAGTATTAATGCACCCGCTAAAACCCTCACTTAATGACACAGTGCAAAGAGATTTCGCCGATAGCAATGGCGTTAAATTATTTCAACGCTTAGTCGATAATTCAATCAAAGACGGCAGCGCTATCGTCGACTATATGTGGCCTCGTGCAGGTTCTAATCAACCTATTAAAAAAACGTCGGTAGCAAAATATTTACCAAAGTGGCAGTGGATCATTGCTACTGGAGTTTATACCGACGACTTAACCCAAGCGCTAATGGATCAAATATGGACCAAGGTACAGGCCGCTATTGCCGTTATTTTATTAACAGTTTTTGTCGCCTACCAATGTGCGCGGTCTATTTTAATCCCAGTCGAGCAGCTTAAAGCTAGCATGATTGCAGTCTCTAATACCCGAGACCTAACACTTAGAGTCAACTTAGATACTAAAGATGAACTCAGTGATATGAGCAACGCGTTTGATCAAATGTTAGGTAGTTTTGAACAAATACTCGCCGAGCTCAATGTGGCCTCGTCACAAGTATCTGCAACTTCGGTTGAGTTATCGGCCACCACCGCAGATACCCTAATTGGCATGGAGCACCAAAAAGAAGAAACACGATTAGTAGCCAACGCCATGGCTGAAATGTCAGAGACAGTATCCGAGGTTGCTAACAATATTGGTATCGCAGCTGACGCATCGCGTAGTGCCTCAAAAGCCACCAAACAAGGCCAATTAATTGTTGAACAATCGATAGACTCGGTCTTAGATTTAAGTTACAAATTGCAACAAGCTGAACAATTAACCCAAAATCTTGAACAACAAAGCAGCTCGATATCGACCATTGTTGAAGTGATATCAGCAATTGCCGAACAAACAAATTTGCTAGCACTAAATGCCGCAATCGAAGCAGCACGCGCCGGTGAACAAGGGCGAGGTTTTGCTGTGGTGGCCGATGAAGTCCGTAACCTCTCATCGCGAACTCATCAATCAACCAATGAAATATCTGAGGTGATCAGTAAGCTTCAAGCGGGCTCTCTTGCCACAGCTCAAGCAATGCAAGAAAGTAAACTTGCCGCGCAAACCGTTAAACGCCAGTCAGCAAGTGTTCAAGACGCGTTATGTGCGATTGCACTGGCGGTTGAAAAAATTGATTCAATGACTAGCCAAATAGCCAGCGCTTCAGCGCAGCAATCTAGTGTCACCCATGTCATTAATAAAAATATCATTAGTATTAATGACATTTCAGTGCAAAGTGCCGCGGGTTCGATGCAGGTTAATTGTGCAAGTACTGAACTGGCCAGCCTCTCAGGCCATCTTCAAGAAATAGCCCAACGCTTTACCTTGAGCAGCACTTCTTCTGTGAAGTGTTAATGAACAAATGACAACCAATGAACACCAGTGAGCACCATTGATAAAACTCATCTAACTGGTGTTCATTAGCTAAATCCTGAAACAATTAACAGCAATAGTAATACCGCACTAATCCCCTGCCAAAATCGCACAGGATCCCGTTCAATTAACGGTAATTGCTGCACATTGGCCTGTGATCCAATCGGGTTATCAAGGCCAGCGACAAACTCAGAATAATTAAGGTATCGATTCTTAGGATTAGCTGCCAACGCCTTTGATAACACAACATCTAACCAATCAGGTAAGTCTTTACGATGTGTTGTTATTGGCCTATAACGCCATAAATTATATTGGCTCGGTGCTTGCTGTGGCTGACTCAGCTCTTTATAGGGCAACTGACCAGTGAGCAATTGGTATACTAAGGCCGCCAACGAAAACAAATCTGATTGATGGTTATGCCGTTGACCTATAAATAACTCCGGCGCGGTAAAATTTAACGTACCTTTGGGTAAGTCAGCAGACGGTGTTCGTTGTTCTAGTGCGCCCACTTCACAGCTGCCAAAGTCAATCAGCTTAATCCGACCATCACCATCAATCATAAAATTATCGGCTTTAATATCACAATGCACGACATCCAAACGTTGCAAAACGCGTAACGATGCCACCAATTGAGTCAACAGATCACGTACTTTTAGCAACGAAGGTTTAGGATTATCACGGCTCCACGCCGCTAATGTTTGCCCTTCAATATATTCGCAGGCATGATAAATAAATTGGCTGTTTGGCGGTTCATAAATTTTCATCACTGATGGGTGATTAAGCTTTTGGCCAATCCAGCCCTCTTTGACAAAATCGGTGAGGTACTGCTCGTCCTCACTAAAATTAACCGACGGCGCTTTAATGATTACCAGTTTTTTCTCAAGTTGATCTTTGGCTAAATAAACATGTGAGCGGGTACTTTGTTCAAGCACATCTATCACTTCGAATTGATCGAGCTTAGCACCGACCGGCAAAGGAGGTGGAACAACTTGCTGCTTGCGCGCAAAAACTAATTGCTCAAATGCCTGAGCCGGCAGCTGTTCAATCCGAATCAATAAACAGGTTAAGTTGTCTAACGAGCCTTGCTGCGCTGCCAATTGAGTGATAGCGATGCTCGCCTGTTCTAAATCCTGATGCTGAGCAAGCAACTGCCTAACCTGCTGCGGTTTTACAAACTGATGCACGCCATCACAACTTAGCATCAACAGATCGTACACTTCTAATGCCGTCGACGATGTATCAATTTCAACATGCGTGCCAGCGCCAATCGCCCGATTCAGTAAACCCGCTGGCGTCGAATGTTCGGTGGTTAATATTTGATAACCGTCGTGATTTATTTTGGCGATTTGACAATCACCAACATGAAACAGCTGCGCCCTATTTCCTTTAAGGATCACTGCCGAGAAGGTGCTAAACCACTGCTGTGTCTCGCCGCCCTCATCACTGATTAACAAACGCGAATAGAGCCAGTTATTTAACGACGAAATAACCTGTGCCGCCGCTTTGCTCACAGACCAACTGTCTGGCGTGGCCAAATATTCTTCAATAAAATGACAAACACTCATTTGACTGGCCTTAGCCGCAAAATTAGCACTAGACACACCGTCGGCTATCACCGCCACGTGGCCTTTAAGTTCTAAATCAAGCCCGCGATTAATTTTAAGCGCAAACGCATCTTGATTCTCAAACTTAGCCCCTGCGGTTGAATACCCTCCCGCACTTATCACCAAGCTATCTTGGTATTTATCAATATTTGACATCTTTGTCCTATTGTTACCAATGTATAAATTATTGAATCAATGAACAGATTGAAACTCGATGATTTCAGTACAATCGATAGGATGAGGTGTCTTGGAGCAAGCTTCTTTAGCATGGATGCTAAAGCATAGCCTACAGGACGTATTTACGGCGACTTGCGCAGAGGCACCTTATCCTATACCGTTTAGCCTAAGGCTCTAATCAACCTTAATCAATTCCACCGTGCCATCGGGTAAAATTTCCGCCATACTGCCCTTGGGTTCCTGCATCAAAAATAACATCATCAGGCCAACAAAAGCACTAAAAGCAATAACCCAGAAAAAGAACGAATAGCTAACAAATGACAACACAGTTAAATAACAAACTGCGCCAACATTGCCATAAGCCCCGGTCATGCCCGCAATTTGTCCAGTTAAACGACGTTTTATTAATGGTACCGCCGCAAAAACCGCGCCCTCGCCTGCTTGCACAAAGAACGAACAACTCATCGCCGCTACAACCGCTAATACCAAGGGCCATTCACCGGTAATAGTCGCCATTACCGCATAACCTAGACTCAGGCCAGTGGTTAAGATCATTAAGGTTTTTTTACGGCCATATTTGTCGCTGATCCAACCGCCCAATGGTCGTGATAACAGATTCATAAAGGCATAAGTCGAGGCCAATAAACCAGCCAGCACCAGATCAAGTTCGAAAGTTTCAGCAAAGAACAATGGCAACATTGATATTACCGCCAGTTCACTGCCAAACGTTGCAAAGTACAAGACATTAAGCACCGCTACTTGTTTAAATGAATACTGGTGTAATGGCGCGACTGGCGTAGTAAACACGCGGCGATTAACCTGATAAGCGGTATACACCTCGTAAAAAAACAGGGCGACTAAACCGATATAGATAAACCCGCTGCTATTTTCACTAATTAAGCTTACTCCGGCTGGCGATAACTTCCAGTTCAGTAGAAACAACGCGCCAAACAGTGGCAACTTCATCAAAATTAGCAAATAGAAATCACCCACACTGGTCACCTCCATGGCCTTAGCGCTTTTCGGCTTAAAATACGTCGCGCCAGCTGGGGTATCACGCACCCCTGCGTAGAATATAAATGCATAGACAAAACAAATAATGCCAGTAACACCAACTGCCCAGCGCCAGCCATTGTCACCACCAAAGGCCAAGGCTAATACCGGCAGTACCATGGCGGCGGCAGCAGAGCCAAAGTTGCCCCAGCCGCCATAAATTCCCTCAGCGGTGCCTAATTGATTGGCCGGAAACCATTCACTAACCAGCCGAATACCAATCACAAATCCGGCACCAATAAAGCCAAGTAAAAAGCGTGCCAATGCCAACTGCTCAAAGTTATCGGCCAGTGCAAACATCGCACAGGGAATCGAACACAACAGTAGTAATAAGCTGTAGGTTTTACGCGGTCCGTATTGATCCGTCACCATGCCAATGATAATTCGAGCGGGGATAGTCAGCGCAACATTCAAAATTAACAAGGTTTTAATTTGCTCTGAACTTAACCCTAACGATTGCGCAATTAACCCTAACAAGGGCGCATGATTAAACCACACCAAAAAGCTGATAAAAAAGGCTATCCAACTATAATGAAGAATTTTCATATTAGCGCTTAGTGAAAAAAGCCTAAAGGTAGACGAACTCATTATTAACTCTCCCTCAGTTGCACAAAACCATCATTAATACGCGCGACAAACGTAGCAATTGAGATGCTTTCATCCTGCTGACACTGACCCGTGGTTAAGCAAAACTGTTGCTTTAATAATGGTGAAGCAACAAAGTATTGCTGGTCCGTTTCAGTAATTAAGCCGCGCGACAAAACATTAGCTCGGCCAAAGGGATCGTAATTAGCAACCGCTTTAATGGCACTACTAGCACCAAGTTGCTTTGAAGCTGAGTTTGAACTTGCATTGGCTGTAGTATTTAAGTGAAATAAAGCAACCTGCTTGCCCTGATGTTCGGCACAAATTCCGGTATTTTTAGGGATATCGCTTAAACGGCAAACATCAACCCAAGTTGTTAAATCTTTCATGATTGTTCTCCTAAAATTTATAATTGGGTGGCTAGTTCAAGTGCTAGGTCGAACTTGTCAGTTGGGCTTATCTGCGCACGCACTGTGGTAAAAATAACGTTGTCATCGAGCTTGTCGCTGTTGATAAAATGATTAAAACGTTTGAGTTTTTGCGGATCTGCTAAGGTCGTTTTCCATTCACATTGATAGGTATCGACCAAATGCTCCATTTGCGCCAACAGCTCATCATTGATCGCTAACTTGTCGTCAATCACCACTTGCTTTAGATAATCGAGCCCGCCTTCGAGGTTCTCCATCCACACTGAGGTACGTTGCAGACGATCTGCGGTGCGAACATAAAACATCAAAATAATATCGATGTAGCGGATTAACGTGGCATCATCGATATCGCTGGCAAACAAATCGGCATGGCGTGGACGCATTCCACCATTGCCACCAACATATAAATTCCAGCCTTGATCGGTTGCAATCACCCCAAAGTCTTTGCTTTGTGCTTCGGCACATTCACGGGCACAACCCGAAACAGCCATCTTGACCTTATGCGGCGAACGAATACCGCGATATCGTTGCTCAATTAAAATGGCCATCACCGTACTGTCTTGCACGCCATAACGACACCAACTGTTGCCAACACATGATTTAACTGTGCGTAAAGCCTTGCCGTAGGCATGACCCGTTTCTAGTCCGGCATCGACCATTTTTTGCCAAATTGGCGGTAATTGATGCAATTGGGCGCCAAACAAGTCAATCCGCTGACCGCCAGTTATCTTGGTATAAAGGTTGTACTCTTTGGCAATTTCACCAATTAAGATCAAGTGATCAGGGGTAATTTCACCGCCGGGGATCCGTGGCACAATCGAATAAGTGCCGTCTTTTTGCATATTGGCAAGGAAGTTATCGTTGGTATCTTGCAGCGCTACTAAGTCAGTTTCTAGAATATGATCATTCCACAATGAGGCCAGCATCGAGCCCACCGCTGGTTTACAAATTTCACAACCATCACCTTGACCACATTCACTGACTAGCGCCTCAAAGCTGCGAATTTGTTTAACCCGAATAATGTCAAATAGCTCGGTACGTGAGTGGGTAAAATGGCGACACAAATCGTTATCAACACTAACCCCAAGTTTAGTCAGTTCGCTATTAAGCACCTGTGTGACCAACGGCACACAACCGCCACAACCAGTGCCGGCACTGGTGCAAGATTTAAGTGCTGCGATGTCTTGCGCGCCATCGGCAACCGCCTGACATAACACTTGTTTGCTGACGTCATAACATGAACAAATTTGTGCAGTGGCAGGCAAGGCATCAATGCCAGCGCTGGCATTGCTTATTGCCCCCTCTACCTCCGGCAATAGTAAGTATTCTGGTGGCTGGGTTAATTCAATCTTGTTAAGCACCAAATGCAGCCATTGGCCATAATCAGCGCTGTCACCAACTAATACCGCGCCAAGCAATGTTTTGTTATCGCGACTAACCACAATTTTTTTATAGACGCCAGTCGCCGATTCAATAAAGCTATAACTTTGTGAATCAGGGGTATTGCCATGAGCATCACCAATGCTCGCAACGTCAATGCCAAGCAGTTTTAGTTTGGTGCTCATATCTGCACCAGTAAATAACACTTTTTTGCCGCCAAAGGCTTTACCGCCGTTTAACGTACTGATCGCAGCCTTGGCCATCGCGTAACCCGGCGCGATTAGACCGAATATTTTGTTGTTCCATAAGGCACATTCGCCAATGGCGTAAATGTCGGGATCGCTGGTGACACATTGCTCGTTAATCACAATGCCGCCACGCTGACCGAGTTCAAGACCACTTTGGCGTGCTAGCTGATCTTGTGGCCGGATCCCCGCCGAGAAAACAATGGTATCTGTTTCTAAAAACGAACCATCTGCAAAATTCATCCGATAACGGCACTCTTCGCCGTTGACAATTTCTTGAGTATTTTTTTCGGTATGAACCGTTACACCTAAATCTTCAATCTTGCGGCGTAATAATTTACCGCCGCCATCGTCAAGCTGCACAGCCATTAAACGTGGCGCAAATTCAACAACATGAGTTTGTAGTCCTAGCTGCTTAATCGCGTTGGCTGCTTCGAGTCCTAACAAACCTCCACCGATCACCACCCCAACTTTTGAACTGGTCGCCGAGTGTGCAATGCGGTCTAAATCATCTAATGTCCGATAAACATGAATGTGCGGCTGATCTTTACCCGGTACTGGCGGTACGAATGGAAATGAGCCAGTGGCTAAAATTAACTTGTCGTAAGCCACGGTTTGACCGCTGGCGGTATTGAGGGTTTTACTCTCGCGGTCAATCGCCGTCACTTGTTGGTTAAGATGAAATTCGACCCCTTGGTTATCATAAGATTGTGGGGTGGTAAGGGCTAAATCATCAGCAGTTTTACCCGTAAAATAACTGGTCAACATTACGCGGTCATAAGCAAGACGACTTTCTTCACCAAAGGTTACAATTTGATATTGGTCGCCATGATTGCTCGCCAACTGATCAATAAAATGATGGCCAACCATGCCGTTACCGACTACAACTATTCTTTGCTTTTTCATATTGCTCACCAACTTAGATTTATAATTTTATAATCTAATCAATGGCAACTTTAATACCAGCTCTTGAAATAATCGCGAACTAACTACATAACCTTCTGAATTTTAGTCATTATATAGACTAACACTCTGGTGGTTTTTTTATTTTATTAAGTAGCTATTTACAGCTTATGCCCAAATATAACTCAGACACTGCACTATAGATGGGCATATAGATGGCAATAACGACAGGCATAAAAAAACCTCCTAATAAGCAGTTAGGAGGTCACCAAATGTTACTTAGCAAGAGTTCGGTTAACGAACCACTTTAGAGTTACGCCATCACGTAACCTAAAATAACCAAAGTAATAAGCGAAAGCGTTGCCGCAATCAAGGTGTAAGGTAACTGGGTTAAGGCGTGTTGCATTGGAGTACAACCAGAGCCTTGTGCCGACAACACTGTCGAGTCACTGTAAAAACAAGCGTGTGAACCAAAAGCCGAGGCAGATAATAACGCGCCAACCACCAACGGCATTGATAAATCAAATGATTGTGCCATCGGAATAACAATAGGCAACGAGATAACAAACACACCCCAGCTTGATCCGGTACCAAATACCACCATCGCCATCACAGCAAAGATAATTGCTGGCAATAGTTCTTTACTCATTAACGGCTCAATTGAGTCGATGATGTACACCGTCATGCCCAATGAATCGTTAACTTCTTTAACCATAAAGCCGGCACAAACCACCGCAATGGGGTGCAACATGACCTTAAAGCCGTCAAGCATCGAATCGACTAACTGCTCGAAGGTTAATAAACGCTGGACAAAATACAGCACCATAGTAAAGCCAGATGCGACTAGTGCACCCAGTAACAAATCAATCTCGTAATAAATACTGGCACCAACTAATACAGCCATCGGTAAAAAGAAATTTAACAAGCCCATTGTGGTCGATGTTTTGCTGACCGTTGACGTATCAAAGCCATCAACCTCAATGCCATCAGGGATCGGTTGACCAGCCTGAGCACGTTGCTCGGCTTTTTTCATCGCGCCAAAATCTTTAAGGTAGCCCATCGCTACTAACCACACGACTAACAGTGCCATCCAACCGTAGGCCATATACGGTATTGCTTGAATGTACAAAGACATACCTTGGCCTTGATCTGCCGCGCCATTTTCTTCGAGCAAAGCCGCAAAATAAACTGCCCAAGTCGAAATTGGTACAATAATACACACGGGTGCCGCAGTTGAGTCAACGATAAAGGCAAGCTTTTCACGTGAAATACCAAAGCGGTCGGTCATCGACTTCATCGACGATGAAACTGCTAACGAGTTAAGGTAATCATCAATAAATACCATCACGCCAAGACCACCAGTGGTTAATAAGGTGCCGCGCTTGGTGTGAATTTTTCCACTTAAAAATTGACCAAAACTTAAGACACTGCCACCACGTTCAAGCATGTTAATTAAACCGCCCATCATGCCACAAACCAAAATAATCCATGCAATGGTTTCATCCATTATTACCTTGGTTGAGATTTCTCCTAACCGCGTGAAAACACTGGTTGGGTCAAGCAATAATAAGCCTGCAATAATGCCCGCAAAAATACCTTCTAAGGCTTTTTTTGTGGCTATCGCCGTGATCAAAATCAGGGCTACCGGCAACACACTTAAAAAACCATAAGATTGGCCGTCGATATGTTGGGTCGACAAAAATGCAAATACAGCCATAATCATGGCGTAAAAAACGAGTGACTTTATCGGGCTGCTTTGTTGATTACTTACGGCGCCAGCCGAATCAAGTGCTTGAGTAGTCATTACTTCTACCTTCATTTATTGTTGTTTTTTTAATCAAGAATTTAGCGCAATTGTGACAATCTAGTCAACCGACCCTAGAGCAATAGCATCGATTGTTTTTGTAAACTTAAGTTGTCATTTTGCAGGTGTATTACACGTTATTTAGATACCACAAGGTTTCTAATTCAGTAATATGAGACTCAAATTGCGCTAGCTCATGTTGCTTGGCAATCAGATAAATTTTGGTAAATTCCTCGCCTAAATAACCACTAAGCACGCTATCGTCTTCAAGCTGAGTCAGGGCAGCGGGTAATTTTGTTGGCAGTGGTGCTGCTGGACTGTCAAACGCATTGCCAACAGACGGCGGACAACTTGGCGTAATTTTATGGCTAATGCCGTGGTGAATTGACGCTAAAATAACGCTCATCACCAAGTACGGATTAGCATCGGCACCTGCCACTCGATGTTCAATGCGAGTCGCAGCTTTTGGACCTGCCGGCAAACGTAGTGCGACTGTTCTGTTATCAACGCCCCAATTTAAAGCCGTTGCGACATAAAACTGCGGTTGAAACCGACGATAAGAGTTAATGTTGGGGCACAATAACGGCATCGAGGCTGGCATTAACGCTAATAAACCGCCAATGGCATGCTCAAGAGTTTGGTTATAATCGCGATCTTCATCAGCAAAGGCATTGTTGCCCTTGTCATCAACCAAACTAACGTGAACATGCATGCCGCTGCCAGCTTCATCGCCATAAGGTTTAGCCATAAATGAGACATCAAAATCGTGTTTGTCAGCGATTGCCTTAATAATACGTTTTAACAAAATCGCATTGTCACAAGCTAATACGGGATCAGCCTGATGCTTAAGGTTTATTTCAAACTGTCCTGGGGCACATTCAGCCACCGCAGTATCGGCTGGCACATTTTGCTGCGCACAAGCAATACTGATATCTTCGAGAAAGTCGCTATAGTCGGCTAAAGTATCAACCGAATAAACCTGAGTATGCTGATCACGTTTGCCGGTTTTTGGTGAAATTGGTGCTTGCACGCGGCCGGCACTATCACGGTTTTTATCAAACAAATAAAACTCTAACTCAACCGCGACTACTGCAGTTAGTTTAAGCTGGGCCAATTGATTACAAATGTTGGCCAGAATATGGCGCGGATCCCCATGAAAAGGTGAACCGTCCTTGTTATACATGCTCATTAATAATTGTGCGGTCGGACGTTTATGCCAGCTTGCAAGGTGCAAGGTATTAGCAACTGGTTTGCATACTAAATCAGGTTCACCTACTTGCAAACCTAAACCACATTCTTCAATGGTCTCACCCAAGATATTCATTGAAAAGACCGATGACGGTAAATTGACCCCCTCGCTGAATACCTTAGTTAACGCCCCTTGCTCAATTCGTTTACCACGGGCAATGCCATTTAGATCGGAGATCAGCAGATCAACCGCTTGGGTTGTCGGATGTTGAGAAAGGAAGTCGCTAGCTTCTTGTAAATGACCATGGTCTGACATATTAATACCCTTTATTACGTGCTCGGTTGGTAACTAAAACTGTTACTGGACCTTAATGAACAAAATATTCATCACTTATGCGTCCTATTAAAGTTAAGTTTTGTTAACTCGTCAAGCGTTATTTAACAAAAATAACACATTGAAGCCCCGTAATTAGCATTTTATAGCTATTTTGTTAAATATTTTGATTGCTTTTGCCATTTCAATCGTCTAATTTGTGCTACAGACTTTAATGAAACAAAATAGTGCAAGGTTAATTTATGCCAACAAGCGTTGAGAATAATAAACAGCTAAAGCCAATTATCGGTATTAGTTGTTGCAGTAATAAGCTCGGGATCCACGATTTTCAAATGGTGGCAGACAAATACATTAATGCTGCCGTGATTGGCAGTGATGTAATTCCCGTGCTAATTCCGGCGTTGGGCCAAGGCATGACCGAACTGTTAAGCCACCTCGACGGCTTATACCTAACGGGTAGCTACTCAAATATGGAGCCTCATCATTTTGGCGGTGAAGAACTTGGCGTTGA
>Ga0209395_1002320_pt1 | contig 25161 bp, 30 predicted proteins | sample GOMGulsemesocosm_3_FD_184635 | JGI IMG/M metagenome (GOLD analysis project Ga0209395, IMG submission 184635) | Methane-oxidizing microbial communities from mesocosms in the Gulf of Mexico - GOM9D Gulf of Mexico (SPAdes) (version 2) | ecosystem: Environmental > Aquatic > Marine > Cold seeps... | reverse complement strand
AGATAAATAATTCATAATACTCCTTATATTAAAACGTACGTTTGGTTAAGTATATATTATTTTAGATATTAAGTCAAATGAATGGAGTAAATAAGGCTAGGGAGAATAGAAGAAGCTATTTTATTTAAATAGCTCTAGTTTATCGGGATTTCTGTGTACGAATATTTTTGCTATCTTATTTTCATTTATTTCAAAACTATAGGCTGTTTCAAGTTTATTATCATAAAATAGAAGTAATCCCAGACTTCCATTAAAATAGGTGCTTTTTAATTCAAGCTTTTCTTCTTGATTTTTGAATGCTTTTTTTAAGACATCTATTAAAAAATTTGCAATAAAAGTATTATCACCATAAAGAACCTCTTTAAGAGCACTTGCTTTTCCACCACCATCTGCAAGAAGTTGCACATCGTGTTGAAAGATATTAATCAAGGCTTGAGTATTCCCTGTTTTAATCGCATCCAAAAAAGAATAACTTAACTCATTGTGTTTGGAACTGCTAGTAGGAGAAGGTTCTTGTTTATTTTTTATTTTTTTATTTGCTCTTGAACTTAACTGTCTACTGCTTTGTATATTGATATCCAATAAAGAGGCAATTTCCTTGTGTTTAAATTCTAAAATATCATGCAGAATATAAGCAGCTCTTTCTTTAATCGAAAGTGTTTGAATAATAATCATCAATGCAATGCTTAAAGACTCGTCTAACTCTAAGTCACTAGAAGTATCGTTAGACTCTTCAATATAAGGCTCTGGTAACCAAGGCCCTATATATGATTCTTTCGTATTTCTAGCACTTTTTAAAAAATCACGTGATAAATTAGTAGCTACTTTAAACATCCAAGCTTTTTCATTTATAATTTCTTCTTTTTCAAAAGTAAGATATCTTAAAATACACTCTTGTGTAATATCTTTGGCTTCTTCATAGGAGCCAGTCAAACGATATACATAAGAAATAAGTGCTTTTCTATGCAGTTCTACTTCTTTGCTTACTTCATCACGTGCTTGCATTTTAAACCTTTATTTTTATTAGCGAACAAGATTCAAAGTTGTTCAATACTCTTTTAAGTGTTGGAAATACTTTACAAGAAGCAATTGCTAAAGATAATTCAACCATTATTTCTTTGGAATATGTCCAGTTCATTTTATCATATAAGTTTTTATCTACTTCTTCATATGTTACAACAGCAAGTGTGAATTCATATACGTCTTTTAATTCATCGTCTAAATTTTTCCCCTCATTAAACATAAGCTCTTCTATAATATTTTTTTCAACACCTGCTTCTATTGCTTTATCAACTATTAATTGCAAGCACGAGCCACAATCCTCATTTTTCATAGCAGTTAATTGAGCTACAAAAAAAACATCATTTTCTATTTTATTTGAGTAAGAAGCCATTGGTAAAAACCCTTCAAAGGTTTCATAAGCGCTAGGTGCTTCTTTTAACATACTTTTCATGTAATTTACATCGTAATTATAGTGAGCGCTATAGCCCTCTAACATTTCTAAAGATTTTTTTTCATCAATCATACTCTTCCTTTTGTGTTTTGGTATATATCTAAGACGATTTACAAAACAAAAGCGTGACAGATTATGAAAAAACTTCTAAAATATAATCAAAATTATTATATACTTCAAAAAAAGGATTATTATGAAAAAACTATTTATTTCAATATTATTTATAAGTTCAAGTATTTTTGCATTTGATATAGCATCGGGATTAAAAACACTAGGAATTAGTGCCCAAAGTGTAGGACAACAACTGTTTGATTTTGCAAAAGAGAAAAAACCAACAACAGTAGCAGCAGCAAAATCATACTGCGTGCAAGCCTCAGAATATAAATCCTTTGCAGGAATTACTGATGGAGATTTAATGAATACAGCTATTGATATTTGTACAGAGAAAAGTAAAGAACTTATTGCAAACTAAGTTCAAATAAGAAATTATAAAAATGTATAAAATTCTTGTATAATAAAATAAATTAAATTAATGAAAGGATAAAGTATGAATAATCAGATTTTAGAAAAATTAAAACAATTAAAACCAATAATTAAAAATGAAGGATTTGAACTTATAGGTATTTTTGGATCTTTTGCAAGAAATGAAGAAAATCCTACAAGTGATATTGACATACTTTATCAAATTAAAGATACCAAAGAGTATTTAAAAAAATACTCAGGATGGAATAGTATCACGCATATTATGGACATCAAAGAGCTCTTAAAAAAAGAACTAAACAGAAATATTGATTTTGTAGACAAGTCTTCTTTAGACTCTATTGCAAATAAATATATTAAAAAAGATTTGATATATGTCTAAAGCTAGAATAGAGACTATTTTAAAATATATAGATGATATAGAATATATTGTTTCTAACTATGACGGTGTAGTTAATACCTTAGATGATAGAATAGGTAAACATTCCCTTCTAATGTGTCTTATGCAAATTGGCGAAAATTTAAACAAATTAAACTCTTCAAATAAAATTATAAAAGAAGCAACACAAGGTGCTTATGCTGTTAGAAACTTTATTACACATGATTATGAAGGAATTAATTTAGCCCTAATTGAAAATATTGTTAGAAATCTACTTAAACCTCTAAGTGTCGAACTTTTAAAAGAACTTAAATAAAAAGTACGCTTATATTATAGGCTTGTTTAAACTAAACTCTGCAGTTAAATTCTCTAAAGATGAAACAGATTTATTTTTTTGTAAAACATCTTTATAGAAAATATTTTCTTTCTTTTTTTAAAATGTCGATTAATGGATTCAAGAATATCTTTATTCTTTTTATTAGTAGGAAATAAAGGCTTCATTATTTGACTCTCATGTTAAAACATTCTACTGTCTTGCAGAATAAGGCCATATTTTTCTATGTTCTCATTATACTTTTCAATAGCTTTTTTATTAACTTCTTCCCAAGACTTTATTTTCAATTTTATATCTTTTACAGAAATTAAAGCAACTTCACTTTTCAAAGGATTCATTAATAACTTAAACAGAAGTAAGAAATATTACTTCTGCCCCTTTAGCTCTAAATAATACATTTTTCTTATCAGCTTCAATCATAAATTCCTGCTGTTCATGGGCCAATAAGGCTTCTTTAGAAGACCACTTTTCAAGAATAACAAACTTATTTTCATCACCTTGAACTGCTTTTAGTTCATACTGTAAACACCCAGTTTCTTCCAAAACCAAAGCAGAAATAGCATAAAAAGCATCAATTTGTTCTTGCCTTCTTCCCGCTTTTACTTCAATGTTTATGATTAGAGATATTATTTCATTCATATAAAACCCTTTAAAAAATATAATGTTATAAATTATTATAGAAAAATAAACTTAAACTATTGCAAGTGTTACTTAGGTAATTGCTCGATTAATATTGATAGTAAAATATCTTCTTTTATATTAGATATTTCTGTTTTAGAATATATTTTAAGTAAATATAATTTATCATTTTTATCTATATAATAATAGATTATTCTAAATCCGCCACTCTTACCCGTTTTAGAAGATGAGTTTTCCAATCTAATTTTATATAAACTATTAGATAATTCAATTCCAGCTTTGGGATTAGATAATAAGGTTTCATTCAAAGATTTTAAATCTAAGCCAAGTTTTTTATTCTTTTTATATAGTTTTTTAACATCTTTTTTAAAAGACTCTAAACTAAGAATGTTCAAGTTCATTTATCAAGTCTTCTAAAGTATCTTCTTTCTTATCAGCTTTAATACTTTCTTTTAACTCTTTAACAGAGCTTTCAAATTCAGCATAAAAAATCGCTTCTTTCTGATTTTCTACATAAGATTTAATCGCTTCAATAATAACTTCACTTCTATTTACAGAAAAGTTTTTAGTAAATTCATCTATCTCATCAAGCAAATACTTAGGAACTCGCAAACCCACCTGCTGTTTTTCCAAAGATAATAAATCATTCATTTTTATCCTTTTGTTTTACTATATTATATATAATAGTTTTACATTTGTCAAGTGAACTATTAATAAAAATTTAGGAATAAGTAATTATAATATAAGGTATATATCTTAAGATAATCAGGAGAGGAGTAGAAATGGAGAAATACGTTATTAAAGATAATTACTATTTTAAAATTATCGAAGAAAAAGGAAGATTTGTAATAATCCCTAATGATACAAATATTAACATATTGCGCGATATTTTGACCTGCGATAAGTCTAACTATTATTCGAAGGGTATTAATAATTTTTTAAATAAGGAAATTCCAGTAAGTTGGATAAACGAAAAATATATTAAAGATTATGATTTTGTAAAACAATACAACCCTGAGTATTTAATCTGATAAATAATTACGTCCACTTAGTTTATTATTAAAATTCTTACAATAAATATTGCTTAGAAATTAGACAATTTTGTCCAAGTTCAAGGCGGAGCGAAAATTAGCCTAAGAGCTTACTCTTGTAAGTGACTAGGTTAATTTTTGCGACAACGAAGAAATTGGGCAAAAGTGGCTGGTTTATAAGCGTTATTTTTTTGAGAGTGATTGAGCGGCTGCATATCCAGAAGCCCACGCAAACTGCAAATTAAACCCACCCCTATTTCCTACAATATCTAGCACTTCTCCTGCAAAATAAAGGCCTTTTACTTTTTTACTCTCATAAGTTTTATTATCTACCTCAGAGACACGGACTCCACCACCACTAACCTCAGCATGTTTAAACCCTTGGGTATCGGTGATTTTTAATTTCCATGAGTTTAATTGATATGCCAAACTTTTTATTTGTTTGTTATTGATATCTTTTGCTTTTGATTCATGGGGTATTTTGCATATATCTAATAATACACTTGGTATTTTATTACTTAACATTCCTATTAACAAATCACTTGCTTTTTGCTCTGGTAGTGCTTTAAACAAGTTTTGTATTTGATTGGCTAAATCGTTTCTGTTTATTTTTGAGAAAAAATTAATGGATATTTTTACGTCTTGGTATAAACTAAGAGCCTGTGCTGCTAATTGAGAGATATCTAATACTGCAAATCCTGATACTCCATACTTTGTAAATAACACATCTCCGTATATTTCTTGTTCAAGCTGTCCATCTATATACAAAGATACCAAACACTCTTTTTTTACGCCTTGCATTCTATTGTGATAATCTACTTGTGTTTGTAAACCTACTAATGAAGGATAGGTCATATTACAAGAATGATCAAAAGAATTTGCAAAATCTATTCCACTTTCATTGGCTTGCAACTGAGGGGCTGCTCCTAATCCATTACATACTAAGACTTTATCATAATTCTTGTATTCATTATCTTCACAAGCTAAGACAAAAGTATTATTGTTTTTTTTGATACTAGTAATTAGGGTTGATGTATATACATTAATACCTAAGGATTCAACACTTAGTATTAGTAAATTAACAACAGACTTCGCTTCATTAGATAAAGGATATACCTTATTGCTTTCTTTTATATCTAAGAGTAATCCAATACTCTTACAAAAACTCTCAAAAGCTTTAAAATCAAATACCTTTAATGCATGTTCTACAAAAGAGGTATCTTCACCTATATAATTTGAAGCGCTTACTTGTGTATTGGATATATTACAACGTCCATTTCCACTTGCTAGAATCTTTTTACCTATGGCTTTATTTGCATCAAAAATATCTATATGCAAATCTTTATTTAATCTTTTAGAAGTAATAGCAGCAACAATACCAGCCGCGCCTCCTCCTACAATAGCTATTCTCAAATATACCCTTTAATCTTTATAAAATACAGCTAAACAGATTGTTGTTTCGCTTATACTTGTATACTTCACTCTGTGTTTTTCGTTTATTTTTATATTATAGTAATCGCCTGTATTTAATAATACTTCTTTATTCTCAAACTCTAAGACCATACTACCTTCTAAAATAATAATGAATTCATTTTCTACTTGCTCATACCAAAAACCTTCTTCTGAGACTTGTCCATTAGAAACAATTCGTTCAATTCTTATAGAATCATGTTTTAGGATGTTTAGAAAATCTTCATTTTTTTCATCGATTTTAATATTTGCAAATATATTATTCATTATATGCCCTTCTACTATTCTTATTATAACATTTTACTTTTTAGAAAAAATGTTATATACTTTATTCTTTAAGATACATCTGCATAAAAAGCAATATTTATATAATACCTATTTACTATGGTATATAAATTTAACAATTTAAGATTTCTTGTTTTTCAAGTAATTAAAAACTTAATATAATTTTATAAACTCCTATTATATAGTCATTAAAAAGAATATAACAAGAAAAATATTATTATATTTTTGAATAAAAATATTAAATATTTGGACTTAATTATTCAATCATGATTAAAATACTTGACTTAGATAAAAAAATACTCTATACTTCGTACACAAAATTAAAGAGAAGGAGATAAAATATGCAAAAAGAAACGATTGCATTACATGCTGGATATGATAAAAAAGAAGGTTATGGTTCAATGTCTGTGCCTATTGCACAAACAACTGCTTATGCGTTTAGAGATGCTGAACATGCTGCAAATTTATTTGCACTAAAAGAACTGGGACCTATTTATACACGATTAAATAACCCTACTACTGATGTTTTAGAGCAAAGATATGCGCAATTAGAAGGTGGTGCTGGTGCCTTATGTGTTTCATCTGGTCAAAGTGCAATTTTTTATGCCATTATCAATGTGGCTGTTGCTGGTGACAATATTGTTATCTCTGATAAATTATATGGTGGAGCTGTTACTTTATTAACACATACTATTAAACGTTTTGGAATTGAAGCTAGAATTTTTAACAGTGATGATGCTTCAAATTTAGATGAATTAATAGATGATAAAACAAAAGCTATCTTTTTTGAATCTTTATCAAATCCTCAAATTGCTATTGCAGATATTGAAGAAATTGTAAGTATTGCACAAAAAAACGGTGTTCTTACTATTTGTGATAATACGGTTGCAACTGCTGCTTTATTTAATCCATTATCATGGGGAGTAGATGTAGTTGTTCACTCAACATCTAAATATACCTCAGGTGCAGGAACTGTTATTGGTGGAATCATTATTGAAAGAGATAATTTAGCACAGTTTTTTAAAGACAATGCAAGCAGATATGCTGATTTCACACAGCCTGATTCTTCTTATCATGGTTTGGTTTATGTAGATGTTCCTTTGCCTAACTTTACGCTTCGAGCAAGATTAGCACTTGCAAGAGATATAGGAGCAGTTCAATCTCCACATAACTCTTGGTTATTAATTCAAAGTTTAGAGACTTTATCTTTAAGAGTAGAAAAACACTCTTCTAATGCACTTGAAGTTGCGCAGTTTTTAGAATCACATGCAAAAGTTTTAAAAGTATCTTACCCAGGATTAAAATCAAATCCGTATCATGCAAAAGCAAACAAATACTTTAAAGATGGACAATCTTCTGGTTTGATTTCTTTTGAAGTATCTTCATACGAAGAAGCAAAAAAAGTTATTGATGCTGCTAAATTATTTTCAGTTGTTGTAAATATTGGGGACAGTAAATCTTTAATCGTTCACCCAGCATCTACAACACATTCTCAAATGAGTGAAGAAGAATTATTAAAAGCAGGAGTTAATCCTGTAACAGTAAGACTTTCTATTGGTTTAGAAAATACTATTGATTTAATTGCTGATTTAGATCAAGCATTAAGTTAGGATTATAAGATGCCATTAATTTCATCAAAAGGAGTGTATGGTTTAACCGCCATGCATGAATTGTCAAAAAATCAAAAAGATACACCTATGCAAATCAGAGAGATATCTGCAAATGCAAGTATTCCTCAAAATTATCTTGAGCAGCTTTTAAGTAAGTTAAGAAGAGCAGAATTAGTAAACTCAGTAAGAGGTTCTAAAGGTGGTTATCGTTTGGCAAAAAAGGCAAATGAGATTAAAGTATTGGATATTCTGTTAGTATTAGAAGATGATTTAAAAATAGCAGATAATAAATGCAGCAATCCCGCGCTTGATATTTTCTTTACAGAAGTAAAAGAAAAAACACAAAGCTTGTTTTCTCTGAGTTTAGATGAGTTAGATCAATATTTAGATAAATATAATGAAAATCTTCATTATTCAATATAAAAACACACAAAGGTAATAAAATGAAATATGCAAATAATGTTACAGGTTTAATTGGAAATACCCCTCTTGTTAAATTACAAAAAGCAAGTACAAATGGAACAACTGTTTTAGGAAAATGTGAATTTATGAACCCTACTCATTCTGTTAAAGATAGAATTGGTTTTAATATGATTAAAACAGCTCTTGACAATGGTGATATTAAAAAAGATACAACTATTATTGAACCAACATCTGGAAATACTGGAATTGCTTTAGCATCAGTTTGTGCAGCATTTGGTCTTAAATTAGTTCTTACTATGCCTTCATCTATGAGCTTAGAGAGAAGAAAATTATTAAAAGCCTTAGGTGCTGAACTTGTTTTAACAGAACCAGCAAAAGGAATGAAAGGTGCAGTTGATGCTGCTAAAGAATTAGCAAGTGAAACTCCAAATTCTTTTGTACCACAACAATTTGCAAATCCTGCAAACCCAGAAATTCATAGACTTACAACTGCTAAAGAAATTTTAGCAGATACAGACGGAAAAATTGATATCTTAGTTTCTGCAATTGGTACAGGAGGTTCTATTACAGGAATTTCAGAAGTTCTTAAAGCGCATAACCCAGATATTAAAATCATTGCTGTTGAACCTGAAGCTTCTCCTGTATTATCAGGTGGAAAACCAGGACCACATAAGATTCAAGGAATTGGAGCAGGTTTTATTCCAGAAGTATTAAATACTGATCTTTATGATGAAGTAGTTCAAGTTTCAAATGAAGAATCAATTGAAACATCAAGAGCACTAGCAAAAGAAGAAGGTTTATTAGTTGGTATTTCTTCAGGAGCAAATGCTTTAGTTGCACAACAAATAGCTTCAAGACCTGAAAATGCTGGAAAAGTAATTGTAACTATTTTATGTGATACTGGTGAGCGTTATTTAACTACTGGATTATATGGTGTTGATGAGGAGTAATCCTTATCAATATCCAAGAAAGGTAATGAATGCAAGATAAAGCATACAGATCTGTAGTTAAAACTATCTCTTGGCGAACAGTAGGAACACTTGATACTGTCATCATCTCATATTTTATTACAGGAGATTTAAAAATGGCAGCATCTATTGGTTCGATTGAGCTTTTTACTAAAATGATTTTATATTATTACCATGAGAGATTATGGAATAAAATTTCTTTTGGAAAAAAGAAACCAACAAGCAACGATTATCAGATTTAGGAATACTATGAATATTACAAAATTAAACAAAGAATTTAAAAATAAAACTCCCCAAGAAGTATTGCAATACTTTTTAAAAGAGTATGGAGTTGATGCTGCTTTATCATCTAGTTTTGGAGCTGAAGACCAAGTTCTTACACATATGATGTTAAGTATAAATAAAGAGGCCAATATTTTTACTTTAGATACAGGGCGCCTTCATCCAGAAACATATGCAGTTATGGATGCAACGAACTTAAAATATGGAACTAAAGTAAATGTATTTTTTCCAAAACACGAAGAAGTTCAAGAACTTTATTCAAATCAAGGAATCAACGGTTTTTATGAATCCATTGAGAAAAGAAAATCTTGCTGTTTTACAAGAAAGATTGAGCCTTTACAAAGAGCACTTAAACCGCTTAAGATTTGGATTACTGGCCTTAGAGCATCACAAAGTGTTACAAGAGAGAGTTTAGATATTATTGAATTTGATGAAGCAAATGATGTAATAAAAGTAAATCCTTTGTTGTTATGGAAGGAAGAGCAAGTTTGGAATTATATCAAAGAAAATAAAGTTCCTTACAACAAACTGCACGATAAAGGTTTCCCATCAATTGGATGTGCACCCTGTACACGGCCTGTTAAAACAGGCGAAGACGTACGAAGTGGAAGATGGTGGTGGGAGAATCCAGAACATAAAGAGTGTGGATTACATATAAAATAATATTATCAAAGGATAGGGAGAAAAAGTATGATAAGTAGTGAGCGATTAACACATTTAAAACAATTAGAAGCAGAATCTATGCATATAATGAGAGAAGTAGTAGCAGAGTTTTCAAACCCTGGTATGCTTTATTCAGTAGGAAAAGATTCATCAGTAATGCTGCACCTTTTGCAAAAAGCATTCTATCCAGCTCCACCGCCATTACCTTTAATGCACGTTGATACTCAATGGAAATTTAAAGAAATGATTGAATTTAGAGATAAACGAGCCAAAGAAGTAGGAATGGAATTAATTGTTTATTCTAATCCAAAAGGTGAAGAAATGAATATCTCTCCTTTTGAGCATGGAAGTGCTTTACATACAGATATTATGAAAACTGAAGGTTTAAAAAATGCTTTAAATATTCAAAAGTTTGATGCTGTATTTGGAGGAGCGAGAAGAGATGAAGAAAAATCTCGAGCTAAAGAGAGAATCTACTCATTTAGAGATAAGAACCATAGATGGGATCCAAAAAATCAAAGACCAGAACTTTGGAATGTATATAACGGAAAACATACACAGGGTGAATCTATTAGAGTTTTTCCTTTATCTAACTGGACTGAGCTTGATATTTGGCAATATATTTATTTAGAATCTATTCCAATTCCTGATTTATACTTCTCAAAAGAACGTGAAGTAGTTGAATATATGGGTACAAAGATTATGGTAGATGATGAAAGAATGCCTGAAGAGTTACGAAAAACAGCTAAAAAAGAGAGTGTTAGATTTAGAACACTTGGATGTTATCCATTAACAGGTGCTGTAAATAGCGAAGCTACGACTCTTCCTGAGATTATTCAAGAGATGCTTGTTTGTACAACAAGTGAAAGAGAAGGAAGATTAATAGACAGTGATGGTGATGCATCAATGGAGAAAAAGAAACAAGAAGGGTATTTTTAGTATGGCACATCAATCAGATTTAATTGCACAAAATATAGAAGCATATTTAAAAGAGCATGAGAATAAAGAGATTTTAAGATTTATTACTTGTGGTTCAGTAGATGATGGTAAATCAACATTAATTGGAAGATTATTATATGATTCAAAAATGATTTTCGAAGATCAATTAGCAGCTATTGAAAAAGATAGTAAAAAGAGTGGAACTACTGGTGATAAAATTGATTTAGCACTTTTAGTTGATGGACTTGCTAGTGAACGAGAGCAAGGTATTACTATTGATGTTGCATATAGATTTTTCTCAACTGAAAGAAGAAAGTTTATTATTGCGGATACTCCAGGTCATGAACAATATACAAGAAATATGGCAACAGGAGCTAGTACTGCAGATGTAGCGATTATTTTAATTGATGCAAGACAAGGTATTTTAACTCAAACAAAAAGACACTCTTATATTGCGTCACTTTTAGGTATTAAAAACCTAATTGTAGCTATTAATAAAATGGACTTAGTTGATTTTAGCCAAGATACTTTTGAAAGTATTAAACAAGATTATAAGAATATTGTTTCAAATCTTCCTCATAATGAAGATCTAAATATAGAATTTATTCCTATTTCAGCACTTGACGGAGATAATATCTTAAGCATTTCTCCTAAATGTTCATGGTATGAAGGACTTCCATTAATGGGACTTCTTGATACTATATCAATACATAAAAAAGAGTCATCTTCTTTTAGATTACCAGTACAATATGTATTAAGACCTCATTTAAATTTTAGAGGTTTTTGTGGAACTATTGCAAGTGGAGAAGTAAGTGTTGGTGACGAAATTACAGTATTGCCTTCAGGAAAAACATCTAAAGTTAAATCAATAGTATCAAATAATGTTAAAGATTTAAGACCTAGAAACAAAGATGAAGAAGTAGAAACTATGCAAAAAGCATTTGCTCCAATGGCTACAACTCTTACATTAGAAGATGAAATTGATATTAGTAGAGGAGATATGATTGTAAAATCAAGTGATATTCCAAAGGTATCAGATCACTTAAGTGCAATGATTGTATGGATGGATGAAACTCCTTTAGCTTTAAATCAAAACTATGTAATTAAAAGAGCAACTTCTGTAATAAACGGTTCGTTCAACTCTATTGAATTTAAAAAGAATATTAACACTTTTGAAGAAATTGAGTCTTCAACATTAGAATTAAATGATATTGCACAATGTACATTATCGCTTGATAGACAAATAGCAGTAGATCCATATCATGAAAATAGATATACTGGAAGTTTTATTATAATTGACAAATATACAAATACTACAGTTGGTGCTGGTATGATTGTATCTTCAGTTGAAGGTTCATCACAATTAGAACAAAATAAAGTTTATACCAAAACAGAAATTGAGCTAAATGCTTTTATTAGAAAAAACTATCCACAATGGAATTGTAAAGCAATCTAACCCTAAAACACTGGAAGATAAAAAAGAGATTTATTTCTCTTTTTTTATCTTCATTTCACACTTCAGAATACTTCAAATCTAATTATTTATTGTATAATGCCAATAATTAAAATAATAATAAGTTGAGCTAATGGAAAAACTTTATCGACCCTTTATACATGAAAATACAAAAACACTTGATTTTGTAAGATACAATACTATTGGGAAACATAAAAAACTGTATTTCGATTATACTGCATCTGGTTTAGGTTTTAGACAAATTGAAAACCGTATGCATGATGTACTTGAAACCTATGCAAATACTCACTCAAAAGAAGCATCTATGGCTTCAAGAACCAATGATTATTATTTAGAAGCCTTAGAATCTTTACACCGATCACTTGGGGTATCTAAAGATTTCTCTATTATCCCTACAGGAAATGGAGCAACAGCTGCTATTAAAAAATTCCAAGAATTATTAGGGATTTATATTCCCCCAGCAACACAAAAAAGATATAAAATCACTGTTAATAAATCCAAACTTCCTTTGGTTCTTGTAGGACCTTATGAACATCATTCAAATGAAGTTACATACAGAGAAGCTTTATGTGAAGTTCAAAGAATACCATTAAATAAAGATGGTTTAATCAACTTGCTTTTGTTAGAAGATATTTTAAAAGACAATAGAAACAGAGAAGTAATTGGGGCTTTTTGTATCGCTTCTAATGTAACAGGTATTATTACTCCTTACGAAGAAATCTCTAAAATTTTAAGAAGATACAATGCCCTTGTAGTTTTTGATGCAGCTGCATCATCTTCATATATGAATATTTCTTGTGAACTTTATGATGTAATGTTCTTATCTCCCCATAAATTATTAGGAGGGCCTGGTTCTTGTGGTTTATTAATTGCGCGAAATACAATTATTGATACAGAAATTCCTCCTACTTTTGCAGGAGGAGGAACAGTTACTTATGTTAATAAAAAGAAGCAATGGTTTGATCAAGATATTGTCACAAGAGAAACAGCTGGAACACCAGGAATTCTTCAACTAATCAAAGCTTCTTTATCCTATCAACTAAGAAATGAAATTGGCTTTGATTTCATTTCTTTAAAGAAAGAAAGCCTATACACGTATTTTATTGCTGAACTACAAAAAATTCCGATGTGTAAAATTTATGGAAACCTAGAGAGCAAAAATATTGGGATTGTATCTTTTAATATTGGGATTATCGATCCTTATGAACTTTGTGATTCTTTGTCTACTCATTCTGGCGTTCAAACAAGAGCTGGATGTTCTTGTGCTGGACCATATGGTCATGATTTATTGGGATTAAAAGACCAACTTGAACTAGGTGAGCGTCCTGGTTGGTTACGAATATCTCTTCATTATTCACAAAAAAAAGAAGAGATAGATACCTTAATTGCTTCACTTACTACATGTATTAAGAATTTTAGAGAATAATAAAATTCTTTTTGTTAATAAATGATTAAAGAATATACTTTATAATACCACATGCATTTTTTAATATTTTTAAGCGTTTTTTTAGGCGCGCAAGCTTTATTCTCTTATTACATTCAGAAACGTTTAATCAATAAATTAGACCTCGAACAAAAATACAAAAAAATATTTCGTTATTTTTTAATTTTGAATTTTATTTCAATTGTATTTTATATGGGTGCTAGGTATTATCCTTTTGTTCCAAATTGGCTGTATTTTATTTTGTCTTTAAGTATAGGACTTACTTTTGTACTGTTTTCTTTGACTTTTATTTACGATATCTTGTCATTTACTCTTAATAAAGTTCCTATGCAAACAAGCAGAAGAAATTTCTTCAAAAAATCTTTAGATGTATCAACAATACTTGTAGGAACAAGTCTTACTGCTAAATCTGTATACAATGCAAAACACTATATCGTAGAAGAAATAGATGTTAAAATCAATAATTTAAAAAAAGAATACACCATAGTACAATTAAGCGATGTGCACATTGGGGGATTAATTGATCAACAATTCATCAAAACACTTGTAGATAAAGTAAATACCTTAAATGCTGATATTGTAGTGATTACAGGAGACCTTGTAGATACAGACATACAAGCAGCCCAAAGTTCAATCAATGAATTACAACATTTAAAAAGTAAATATGGTACCTACTTTATCTCAGGAAATCATGAGTTTTATCACAATATAAATGCGATTTTATTTGCACTTACAAATATTGGAATAAAAGTGTTAGACAATGAACATGTATATATTGGTGAAAAAGACTTAGGTTTTAATCTAGCAGGTGTTCATGATATTTATGGCTATAAATATGGCGCATTTCAACCCAATATTAAAAAAGCACTACAAGGGCAAAAGAACTCTCCAACTGTTCTTTTAGCACATCAACCAAGATTCATAGAAGAAGTTCCTTCAAGCGTGGATTTGGTGCTCTCTGGCCATACTCATGGAGGACAAATTATACCTTTTAATTTTTTGGTTTCTTTAGCACAACCTTATGTAAGAGGTTTGCATCAACACAATAGTGATACTCAAATATATGTCAATAAAGGTACAGGATTTTGGGGACCACCTATGCGTTTAGGTGCAAGCTCAGAAATCACACATTTTCATCTTAAAAAAGCCTAAACCTTGATTTAACTCAAGGCAAAAAATTCGTTAAACTGCAATACTTAATAAAAAGTATGAAGCATGGAAAACACTAAATTTGACAGTGAAATACAAACCTTAAGTAAATTTGTACATATGTACTGCCAAGGGAATAATCACACAAACCGCTTTAAAAGAGAAGTAGAATTAGACTATAAAGACAAAAGCTATTTTTATAAGCTTGAATTATGTGAAAGCTGTTACAAAACTATTTCTTACTCTTTTGTTAAACTTCAAAAATGCCCACATGAAATTAAACCACGCTGTAGACACTGTGAAAAGCCTTGTTATAATCCTAATAAATGGAAAGAACTTAGTACTATTATGAGATATTCAGGTATGAGACTAGGACTTACAAAGATAAAAGATAAAGTTAAAAAACTTTTCTCCGCTTAACTTCTTGCTTGTTCATAAGCAAGAATTATTCTTTTTCTATTCTCTCCCCATTTGTATCCACCAATAGCAGCGCTTTTAGTAAGCACTCTATGACAGGGAATTAATAAGGCAATATGATTAGAAGCAATAGCCGTTGCAACCGCACGGGAGGCTTTTGGTTTTCCAATATGATTAGCAACATCACTATAAGAAAGAACCTTTGATTTTGGAATGCTAAGAAGTGCTTTCCAAACATTTATTTGAAAGTTTGTACCTTGAACATAAATATCAATTTTTTCTTTTGAAAAAGCTTTATTCAAATAGACCTGGGCCTCATTTTTAACTAGAATTAACTTTGCATTTTTCCATGTTTTCTCTAATCTTATTAATAATTCGTTTTCATTATTATCACAGAATTCTAAAGCACATATACCTTTTTTTGTATAGGCAATAAGTGCTTTACCATAAGAACAATAAGCATATCCATAATATACATCTAGGTTTTTTCCTATTTGTTTATATTCATTAGGAGTAACGCCTACAAAATTAACAAAAAGTTCATGTAGTCTACTTGAACTTGATAAGCCCATTTCTAAGCTTGTTTCTAAGATAGATTTAGAATTTATTAATTCTTCTTTTGCATATTCTAAAGTGGTACTTTGTAAAAACTGCTTCGGTGTAATACCCGCATATTCTTTAAAAAGTCTGGAAAAATGAAATTTACTCAAACCTATATGAGAAGCTACGTCTTCTAATAAAGGTTGGTATTTATAATGTTCTTCATAATAAACAATAGCTTTTTTAATTTTACTATAATGTTCATAGTTCTTTATTTCACTCTTAGGCATTGTATTCCTTTTAAACTAACAGAAGTAAATTTATCTGTTTATATTTTAGTATAAATAAACATTTTAAAACAATCCGTTTCTTGCTGAAGAAACTTTTAACATACATTAATAAGAGTTTATTATAAACTTACTGCGTAAAATGAAGCTAACACTGTTGTTATTTCTATTGTTATAACTATGATGTAATCTTTCATATCTTCTCCTTATTATAGGAGAAAATATCCTCCTATTTATTTTTTATTTTTATTTTTATTTTTAAATTAATATTCTTATTCATTGTGAGTCTTACTTACAAACTCAAATAATATGAATAATATTCCTCATCTTTCTCATACTCTAAACTCTCATATAAGGCTTGTGCATTTACATTACTCTTGTGCGTTTGCAATGCAATCCCCTTAGCATTATCTTCTTGTGCCATTTGTTTTGCTTTTTCCATCAAGGCCTTGGCATAACCTAACTTTCTGTGATTTTCATCGACAAATAAATCATTGAGAATCCAGGACCTTTTTGCAGAAACTGAGCTAAAACTGGGAAAGAGTTGTGTAAACGCTAGAGCTTTATTGTTTTCATCAAAAATACAAAAGATTACAGATTCATTGTTATGTACTCTTTGCGTTAAAAAGTCTTGTGCAAGTTCTAAATCACTGTTTTGTCCATAAAAAACTCTGTATGCATTAAAAACTTTTGCTACTTCTAAGACTTCATTTAAACTTACTTTTCTAATATTAATTGACATTTTATATCCTTGGTTTTAAATTTTTGGCAAAAAAAAAGGATGTGCTAAGAAGCACATCCTTTTAAAATTAGATTTCTAATTTTAATCAGAGAACTTCTTGTTCTTAGCTGTTCTTTTTCTTGCATTTGCATCTAATTCTCTTTTTCTAACTCTAATAGAAATAGGAGTAACTTCAACTAGCTCATCTTCTTCGATCCACTCTAATGCATTTTCTAGACCCATAACTTTTGGTGGAACTAACTTAATAGCTTCATCTGCACCAGAAGATCTAACATTCGATTGTTGTTTAGCTTTAGTAGGGTTAATATCTAAATCTGTTGATTTAGCATGTTGCCCAATTACCATTCCGTTATACACTTTATCTTGAGGTTTAATATACATAATACCTCTGTCTTGTAAGTTAAAGATTGAATAACCAACAGCTTCTCCAGCTTCCATAGAAACTAAAGCTCCGTATTTTCTAGATTCAACAACACCTGAATGAGGTCTGAATTCTAAGAAAGAGTGATTCATTACACCTTCACCCTTAGTTTCAGTTAAGAACTCAGTTCTAATACCGATTAATCCACGTGCAGGAATTTCGAATTCTAATCTTGTATAACCAGATCCCATTGGAACCATGTTTGTCATATTAGCTTTTCTTTTCCCTAATTTTTCAATAATTGAACCTGAATGTTCTTCTGGTAAATCAATTACTAAGTGCTCAAATGGTTCCATTTTAACACCATCAATTTCTTTAATAATTACTTCTGGTCGTCCAATTGAAAATTCAAAACCTTCTCTTCTCATGTTTTCAGCAAGAATACAAATTTGTAATTCCCCTCTACCGTTAACTTTGAATTTACCCTCACCAATTTGCTCATAATTCATAGCAATATTAGTATTCATTTCAGATTCTAATCTCTCATCAATTTTATTAGATGTTACAAATTTACCTTCAGTACCAGCTAATGGAGAATCATTTACTCCAAAAGTAACAGATAATGTAGGCTCTTCAATATGCATAGGATCTAATGGCATTGGGTTAGACGGATCACAAAGTGAATCTCCAACATCAATTGTTTCAAAACCAGCAACAGCTACAATATCACCAGTTCCAGCTTTATCAATGTCAAATCTATCAACACCTTTAAATCCAATTAGTTTAGAAACTCTACCTTTAAGTTTTTCGCCATCAGCTTTAACTAAAGTAACTGTTTCTCCCATAGAAATTGTTCCATTAAAAATTCGAGCAATTCCGATTTTTCCAATAAAGTTATCATAATCAAGTGTAAATACTTGTAATTGAAGTCCATTGTCATCAGATCCAGTTGGTTTTGGAACTTCTTTTAAAATCATTTTAAATAAAGGAGTTAAATCTTTATTTTCATCTTCTAAAGCAAGTTTTGCATAACCGTCTCTTGCTGCTGCATAAATAACTGGGAAATCCAATTGTTCTTCAGTAGCACCCATTTGATCAAATAGGTCAAAAACTTCATCAACAACTCTATCCGCATCTGAACCTGGTTTATCAATTTTGTTAATAACAACAATTGGTCTGTGACCTAATTGTAACGCTTTTTTAACAACAAACTTAGTTTGAGGCATAGTACCTTCTTGAGCATCTACTAATAATAGTACACAGTCAACCATTTTAAGAACACGTTCAACTTCTCCACCAAAATCAGCATGGCCTGGAGTATCAATAATGTTAATTCTTACACCTTCATAATCAATAGCAGTATTCTTAGAAAGAATTGTAATTCCTCTTTCTTTTTCAATATCGTTACTATCCATTACTCTTTCTTCTACTTCTTGGTGAGCAGTAAAAGTTCCTGATTGTTTTAATAATTCATCTACTAATGTAGTTTTACCGTGATCAACGTGGGCAATTACAGCAATATTTCTAATATCTCTCATTTAAACTCTTTATGGTAATATTTTGCGCGAGTATACTAAATACAAGCTTAAATTAAGCATAATTTTATAATTATGCCACTAAATTTGTCATTAATCATTCACTTTATTATTAATTATCAAAATAAGTCTTATTTGTTAATACAAAATTTAGCAAAGTACAATTAAAATGTGTTTTATAAAAATGCTCTAGGATAAACATGAATTATGATTTAATCTTAAAAGAAATACATGAAGAAATACAGCCCTTATATAATGAAGGTAAAGTAGCCTCTTATATACCAGCGCTTAAGAATATTGACCCAAAACAGTTTGCTATGAGTATTCAGCTTTTTGATGGAAGCAGCCATCATATTGGAAAATATGATCAAAGATTCTCTGTTCAAAGTATCTCAAAAGTTTTTACTTTTACCCTTGCTTTACATTTGTATGGAAAAGAGCTTTATAAAAATGTTGGCCATGAGCCTTCTGGGGATCCTTTTAATTCTCTTGTTCAACTTGAATATGAAAATGGAATTCCAAGAAATCCTTTTATTAATGCAGGAGCATTAGTAACTACAGATTTATTAATGAATAAATACAAAGATGAAACCTTTACTAAAGTCCTAGGTTTTATACAAGAAATTGCAAATAAGTCAAACATTACTTATGATAAAGACGTAGCTGCATCAGAAGAGAAAACAGGATATATGAATTTTGCGCTTTTAAATATGATGAAAAGTTATAAAAATATCTCAAATGATATTAATGAAGTAGCCAAAACCTATTTTAAACACTGCTCTATTTCTATGAGTACAAATGAACTAAGCCGTGCTATGCTCTTCTTAGCAAACCATGGAACAGACCCTCTTTCAAAAAAAGAGTTTATTACGCAATCTCAAGCTAAAAGAATTAATTCACTTATGTTAACCTGTGGGCACTATGATGCATCGGGAGATTTTGCTTTTAAAGTAGGATTACCTGGTAAAAGTGGTGTAGGAGGAGGAATAGTTGCAATAATTCCAAATCTTATGTCTATCTCTGTCTATTCTCCACAGCTTAATAAAAATGGAAACTCTTTAATAGGTACAAAAGCATTAGAGTTATTTACAACAAAAACTGGTTTATCGATTTTTTAAAGGCAAAAAATGAAAACATATATATGGTCTCTTCCCACAAGAATATTTCACTCCTGTTTGGTACTTTTTATTGTAATCACTTATATAAGTGGGGATGATGATTATCTAAAAATTCATTCTGTTTTTGGTTATGGTATTGGAGTCTTGATTTTATTTAGATTATTATGGGGAAAGATTGGCCCTAAGTACTCCAACTTTAAAGACTTTAATTTTTCATTCAAAAAAGCCTTTTCTTATTCCTTAGATATTTTGTTAAAAAAAGACAATAAGATTTATGCAGGTCATAACCCAGCAGCTTCTTTTGTTTTGTATTTTTTATTAATAACGATTGGTTTTGTAGTATTAACTGGCCTTTTAGCCTTAGGAGAAGAACCCAATAAAGGGTATTTCAAATTCTTAAATACATCTATCTTTGAAGATATTCACGAAATAATAGCAAACTTTATGCTTATCATTATAGCTGTCCACATATCAGGCGTATTATTAGACAGATACTTACATAAAGAACATGGCACGTTAAAATCCATTCTTTTTGGATATAAAAATGTAGAGGAAGAAAATGTAGTGTTAAGTCTAAAACAAAAGATTGTTTCGTTTTTATTTTTGTGTTTGATGCTCTTTATTATGTATTTAACTGCTACAGATTTTGATCATTTGTTTTGACAGTATTTCGGGGAAGTTTATAAAAGTTTTTAAATCATAAAATAAAGAGCAATAAAAGCTCTTTATTTTAAATTAAAGGTTCTGTTCTTAGAATTTCATTGTAACAGAGGCATGTACTGTTCTTCTATCCCCTAAAAATCTCTTATTAACCCAATATTCTTTATCCGCAACATTGTTAATATTTACTCTAAAAGTTAACGGTTTTTTCGCATCTTTAGTAGTATATTTGGCACCTATATTAACTAAGGTATATGAAGGCATTTTATCTGTATTTTCTTTATTCCCATAAAAACTTCCTGTGTAGTTTATTCCTGTATTTAAAGAAATATTTTTTCTAGTAAAAGGAGTATATTCTAAATATACTTTGGCAAATCTATTAGCTACATCATCAGGGCGTTTCCCTTCATATTCTGGGTTTTGTTTATTTTCTTTTATTTTTGCATCTAGAATCGTGAATCCACCTACTGCTGTTAAGTCATCATTTACTTTACCTGTAAATGTAAACTCTAGACCTTTATGTATTTGTCTTCCATCTTGTACAAAAACAGGAGCATTTGGATTTGTAGAATCATAATACTCTAAACCTTTATCTATTTGAAACAATGCCAAGGTATAAAACATATTATTATGCGAATATTTTGCTCCCAGTTCTATTTGATTACTTTTTAAGGGATCCATTGCATCTCCCGCATTTACAACAGCTTTTGAATTATGAGTATCCTTAGCAATTCCTCCTAATTCTACACCTTCCATATAACTGGTATATAAACTTAAGTCTTCAAAAGGTTTATATACAAAAGAGATTGAAGGAGTTAAAGTACTCTCTTCATAGTTCTTATCTTTGTATTGAAGATTTAAATAACTAGCGCCTACGAGCATAGACCAATTAGAATTAAAAGTAATACTATCTCCAAAAGTAAGATTCTTACTTTTCATAAAATACTGTTTAGTATCTACAGATAATACTTTTGAAGCAGCTGGTATAGTAGTATTTGTAGGGGATGATAAGGATAATCCACTTAAGTTCACAGTAGAGTTTGTATCATCAGTATTGTGAGTCGTCCAATGACTCTGACTTGCTTGTACTCCTATTGTAGCTTGATGATTAACACTTCCTGTATCAAAATCAACATCTACATACGCATAAGCTCCTTTTCCATAAAGGTCATCTTCACTTGTATTATTTATTACTTCTTGTGAATAGGTTCCGTTTGTTTGAATTGTATTGTCAGCAGAAAAACCACTTCTTGTTACTTTTTCTTGCATATATGCCGCTCTAAATTTGACAGAATCAGAAATATCCCATAATAAATTTGTACTATATCGTCTTACTTCACTTTCTTGATAAGACCATTCTTGGCCCCAAATTTTATTAGAATCAATAGAAGATGCATCTGGTCTAGTAGCTCCACTTGCTATAGCCCAATACACTTGCCGTCCATCTAATCTATAATAACTATCAGATATAAGCCCTTGTAACAATACATTATCCGTAACCTGATAATCTAGTGCAAGATTAAATATGTTCTTTTTTAAGTTTTGATTTTCTACATGGGTTTCTCCATCTTGTACAACCATGTTTAATCTGTATGAAAATCGTCCTTCCTCATCTAAAGGGGAGCTCAAATCTCCGTGAGCATAAGGACCTTTTCCTCCAGCATTTCCAAGTTTTACACTATATTGTGCACTTTGCGTTGGTCTTTTAGCTATAAAGTTCCTAATTCCACCTACAGGTGAGGGTCCATATAAAATCCTGATGAACCCGTAATTGTTTCTAATCTTTCATACTCTTCTACATTAGTATTATGTGTCCATTGCCATTTCTCTCTTCTCATTCCATCAAATGCAGAAGCAGAAGAAGAAAAACCTCGTAAAAAAACATATCCATTATTGTTTTGTTGTTCGCTCCAATTCACCTGCATAACTGGATTTATGCTGTACAATTGATCTATTGAAGTGGCATTTAAATTTTCCATATAATCTTCTGACATAACGTTTAGAGAATAAGGAGTATCTTGTAAACTTTTTCCTTTCCACAAACCAACATCTGAACTTTTTTGTACAAGATATCCATTTTCACTTGTACCTAAATCAGCACTTTCTATGACTTCTACATCCTCTAAAGTAGAACTAGAAGAATTCTTTATTTTCATCTTTTTAATTACAATAAGATCATTTTTAATTTCTGCTTTTAAATCAAAATCTTTTAGTATTTTATTTAAGGCTTTTAATCCACCTTCAATATTTTGGATACTTTTACTTCTTTTTCCTTCTACAAACTTACTATCAACAACATAAGGTAAGTTCAAATCAGAAGTGATTAGTTTAATCACTTCTTTTAGAGGCATAGCCTCTAGGGTATAGTTTTTCGCAAGAAGATTAGATGAGATGAGCAATACTAAACTTGGTGCTATTAAGAAATTTTTTATTAATTTCATTCTTTTTTTCCTTTTAATAATGATTTTGAGAATTGTTCTCTACACATAGGACGTGAAATTTTTATGAATAGGACTTATAAAGAAAAAGAATTTCATTATTTAATACATTATTATTTTTTATTAATACTAATAATATTCTTTTCTTCATTGATAATAAGAGGATGAATAGAAGATATCGCTTCAAAAAACTTATTGGGTTTATCTAGGAAAAACTTTCCTGTAATAACCAAAGAAGCTATTTTATCTTCCACTTCTATTTTTTTAGTAATATATTTTGACAGTTCATTTACGGCATCTTTTATACTTGCATTATCAAAGAATATTTTATTATTTTTCCATAAAGCAATGTTGTTTACATCAAGAGAACTAAGTAAGACAACTTTTCCCAAAGAATCAACCGTAATTTCATCACCTTTTGTCAAAAGAGAGAGTATACGTGGTGCTTTATTTTCATTATAAACATAAGAAACTTTTACTTTTCCAGAAGAAACACGAACTCTTGTAAAGTCAGCTGATTTTTTTACTTCAAAACTCGTACCCAATACTTGAATTTGCGTTGATCCTGATGTAATAATAAAGGGTCTCTTTTCATCTCTCTTTATATCAAAAAGAACTTGACCTTCTAGAAGTTCAACTATTCTCTCATTTTTATAAAACTCTATATTTATTTTACTTTTAGCATCTAGCGCAAGAAGGGAACCATCAGGCAAAAGAAGATCTTTAATGGGTTTTGTTTCACTTATTAAAGTATTAATATAAGAAGGGGAATAATACTCATTTACTTTAAAAACCCCTATACAAACAGCTAGAATAAAAACAGCTGCACTTGCATAATATTTTAAGTTTTCAAAGGTTTTTGATCTTTTAGCTGTAGTTAAAACCTCTTGCTCTAAGTTATTCAGATATTCATCATCAAAAGAAGCACAAATATTTTCTAGTTTAGTGATTTCATCATAGTTTTTTTTATGTTCGATATCAGCTTCTAACCATCTTAGGAAAAGTTTTTCTTGGATTAAAGAAAGACCTTCTTTATTACAGGAGTACCAGTATGATGCCTCATTCTCTAGTTTTTCATTTTTAATCATACAATTCCCATTCATCTAGATCTATTTGTTCTTTTACTTTTGTTATGCCTCTTGTAATGTGTTTTTGTACAGCATTAACACTAATTCCCATGATTTCAGATATTTTTTTTCGTGAGTAACCTTTCATTATATGTAAAACAAAAGCTTGTTTACTTCGTAGAGGTAGGTTTTCTATTATGGTTTTGATATCATCTTCTCTTGAATTAATCAAAGCTATTTCTTTGGGTTGTTCTTTTTTTGGAATAAAGTGTTCTGCTTCTTCGTAAATTACTTTTGGGAGTTTTTCTCTTTTTCGCACCTTATCAACTACAAGATTTCTAGCCACCTTATACAAAAAAGCACGCTCGTTTTTTATTTCTATTGTTTTTGACTTTTCTATTGTCTTCAAATAGGTTTCTTGTATGATATCTGTTGATTTTTCCTTGTCACCTATCATTCTTTGAACATAGTAAACAAGTTCATTATAGTACTTTGTCATAGCTCCCAATTCTTTTTGATAGATATTATCAAAAATAAACTTAGAAACTTCCATGCTAAAATAATTTTAAAAATAACTTATTTTATGTCATATTCCTACTAATAAGACGTAGAAATATCATGAATAGGACAAAGAAAAAAAAGAATTTATAAATTTAGTAAAAAAGTCTTTTTTAAGTAATATTTTCATTACGTTTTCTAATTTCCTTGATTATTTTTTCTGTATTTTTAAAAGAGAAATAAATTGCAAGTAAGAATAAAATCAGACACATTGTAAAAAGAAATATTGTTAAATTACCCCAAATATTCGTATTATTCTTAGCTTGCGACAATTGAGTTGTCAAAGTCATTGAAGCTGTTGTCATTGTTTCCATACCATTAACTTGACTCTCTTGGTTTTTTGAAAAACCTTCTTTAGGACTAATTCCTACTTGAGTAAGTACATGATCAGGCCCACCATCCAAAACTATTTGAT
>Ga0209395_1002318_pt1 | contig 25166 bp, 14 predicted proteins | sample GOMGulsemesocosm_3_FD_184635 | JGI IMG/M metagenome (GOLD analysis project Ga0209395, IMG submission 184635) | Methane-oxidizing microbial communities from mesocosms in the Gulf of Mexico - GOM9D Gulf of Mexico (SPAdes) (version 2) | ecosystem: Environmental > Aquatic > Marine > Cold seeps... | reverse complement strand
TTTAGGAGCTAGGGGTAGAGGGGAGCTTAAAATATTCGATTATAGCATAGTGTAAAGCAGAACTGACGGGCAGCTCTGCCTTAATTTATATTAGATATCGATAACATCGAAGTCTACTTGCGGGTCAACTTCCGCATCGTAATCGACGCCATCGACCTCGAAGCCAAACAACTGCAAAAACTCTTTTTTATAACCTGCATAGTCAGTTAACTCGAACAAGTTGTCCGTTGTTACTTGCGGCCAGATATCACGACAGGCTTGCTGAATGTCATCACGCAGCTCCCAATCATCAAGACGGAAACGATTCTTGTCATCCATGGCAACCGCTTCTCCACCGTTAAACAACTTGGTACTGAATAAGCGGAAGACTTGTTCCATACAGCCTTCATGGATACCGTGCTCTTTCATTACTTTAAATGCCATTGAAATATAAAGTGGCATGACCGGTATTGCTGAGCTTGCTTGGGTTACTACACTTTTGAGTACAGCGACATTGGCCTGGCCACCTGTTTGGCCTAGCTTGTGGTTTAAGGTGGTTGCTGCGCGATCTAAATCTTCCTTAGCTTTTCCTAGTGCACCATCCCAATAGATTGGCCATGTAAGCTCTGTTCCAATGTAACTATAGGCCACGGTTTTACAGTCTTGTGTCAATACACCGGCTTCATGCAAGGTATCAACCCACAACTCCCAGTCTTCACCACCCATTACTGTAATGGTATCGTCTATTTCTTGTTGAGTCGCAGGCTCTATTGACGCTTCAAAAATTTTATCTTTATTGGTATCAATAGCGGTCGAGGTGTACGTTTCACCGATAGGCTTTAGACATGAACGGATCACTTCGCCGCTGTCTGGCAATTTACGCACTGGCGCTGCAAGCGAATAGATAATTAGGTCTATCTGCCCTAAGTCTTCCTTTATGGCAGTAATGACCTTAGCTTTTGCTTCATGAGAGAAGGCATCACCATTAAAACTTTTAGCATAAAGACCAGCTTCATGAGCCGCCTTATCAAAAGCTGCTGCGTTATAATAACCAGCGGTGCCTGTTTTACGTTCAGTAGCCGCTTTTTCAAAGAATACCCCGATGGTATTAGCGCCACCACCAAATGCAGCGGAGATTCGAGATGGCATGCCGTAGCCACTTGATGAACCAATGATTAACACATTTTTAGGCGCATCTTTAAGCGATGGTTGTGCTTTCGCGTAGGCGATTTGCTGGGCAATATTGGCTGTACAGCCCGTCGGATGGGTTGTGGTACAAATGAATCCACGAGTTTTAGGCTTTATAATCATTAATTTAGCTCTTATTTATAGATAACGTTTGGGCATACTATACCGCAAATTGTGGGTTATGCTGCTCTGATTAGTTACTTCAGCAAAGGAATAGACTTAGTCTCTGAATCAGCATTATATTTTATAGCTTAGCGCAGGTCTTAGGCGATGATCAATGAGTGAGTTATTTTACTACTGTCTATTAGTCTAGGCTGGGCTTATTGGTGGTGTGATAAATACGCTAGCAGGTGGCGGATCCAATTTAACGATCCCCGCGCTCATGTTACTGGGGATACCGGCTGATATCGCCACTGCCACTAATAGGGTCGGTGTGTTGATGCAATCGATTGGTGGCGTCGCTGGCTTTGCGACACAGCAGCGCCTACCTACCGGCGATTTACGTAATATCGTGGCGATTAGTTTGTTGTCCGGTGGGTTAGGTACAATGTCCGCCAGTCTGTTTAGTGCGCAACTATTGACCTACATCTTGCTGGGTTCGATGGTGACTATGGCGTTGGTCATGCTCGTTGCGCCGGAATTAGTCTTGACCGAGCAAGCATCATATCGACCATTAAACCGCTCGCCGAGTCGATGGGGGATGTTGTTTATCGCCGGTTTTTATGGCGGCCTAATCCAAGCGGGCGTGGGCTTCCTTTTATTAGCAGCTTTTACAGGGGCTCTCCATTATGACTTGGCGCGGGCAAACGCACTCAAGTTGGTCACTACGTTTTCTTTTACTGCCATCGCGTTAGTGATTTTTATTGCCCAGGATCTGATTTTGTGGTTACCAGCGCTAGCATTAGGTTCTGGCTCAATCTCTGGTGCGTGGGTTGGCGTTAATTTAACGCTAACAATACCCAATAACAGCATGCGTTGACTATTGTTCGTGATGACGTTATTGATTAGCATTTTGGTGGTCGCCACGGCCTAAAAATACGGATAGAGGTAGCAATCTCAATTTTATCGAGTAAAATCAACTGCAATTTAATTTAAAGTAAGAGCCTCATCATGGTCAAAGCCACTGCTATCAAGCGCAGCCTATCGATTGCGTTATTTTCACTGGGCATATTATCTTGCTCACCACAAGCGTCTGAATCAGAAGACGTTACACCTTCTCCTGTCGCTGAGCAGGTTAAATTTGCGCTGAGCACTGACTATGAAATTGTACGTGATGTAGCATCAGCGGAGCCGCAGGTGGTCGAGCATTTCTCTCTTTATTGCGGTCATTGCTATGCATCAGAAAGTCTTTTTTCACAGCTTAAAAGTAAGTTAGATAAAGGAATCGGATTCGAGCGGTCGCATGTGTTATTTTTTCCTCAAGACAATAAAGATTACGCGCGCAATATGACCTTTGCATTTGCTGCTGCCACTCAATTGGGTATTGAGGAACAATTTGTTGCCAAAGTGTTCGATTATCACTTCGTCGACAAGGCGTGGCTCGGCGATCTTAACGATCTTAAAAATATTTTTGTGGTACTAGGAATAAGCGGTAAAGACTTCGAAAAAACTATTAACAGTGAACAAACCCTCAATCGAGTGAAGACAATGACTCAGCAGGCACAGGATGATAAGGTACGATTTACGCCTGACTTAATTGTTAACAACAAATATCGCGTTAAGCTAAGCAGCCTGCGTCAATCGAACGACCAAGGACAGCGTTTAACTGCGCTGGTTAGCCACCTCTTAACCAATCCATAATCGTGATGCCAGAGTCTTTTGTGCCTAGGCAGCGGTTTATTCCCTTTTCGCGCCATGACGTAGAGGGCATTTGCCGTGCTGCCAATTTTGTGTCGCCGCAAGACTTCGACATGCATTGTAAGTTGTTTTCTAACCTGATTAACCTAGAATATCAAGCGCTACTAGAGTCACTGAAATTAAGCTATGCTCCGCATAACCCTGATATCGATACGAAGACGTGGCAACCGCAGCCTCACAATAGTGAACGATTGACTGACTTAGTGAAGCAGGTATTAGTCTCGGCAAATTATGAAAAACTGACTAGACAGGATTTAGCCGATGCCATGGACGATAACTCGCTTTGTTATATAAAGCTTGAGGTTAATTTTTCTGAATTTAGCCAGCTATTGGTATTCACCCGGGGCGAACATCGAGTCAAGCGAGTGGTCAACAGGCTAGGGCGCTTTGGTCGAAAAACGATCGAGTTTGATAACTACGAACGAGTGTTTATATTTCTACAGTTTCAAGACATGCAATGGTTTATCGACAATAAACGTAAAGTTGATGACACGGTTAAGCCCGGCGCTATTATGCTCAAGCTGTTTAAGGATGTACCTAAAGCGGATTTGGAGACATTGTTCCCTAATTCCAAAATAAAGATGCGTAATCGTGATAAGTTGCTGATTGGTTTGCCAGCGTTGGCTAGTGGCGGTATTATTTTAGCGACCAAGCTAGGGGCAACGCTGTTGTTGCTGGGGGCCTTGACGTCCTTCTATTTAGGTTGGTCGAAAGAGACGGTGGTACTAGACCAGAAAAACTTGCTAATTTTAGCAGCAGGACTTGCCACGTTCGCAGGTTATTTTTGGAAACAGTTTAGCGCTTTTAGCCATAAGAAAATCCGCTTTATGCAAACCTTGAGCACCAGTCTGTATTATAAAGCGCTGGATAATAATGTCGGTGTTTTTCATTATTTAATCGATAATGCCAAAGAGTCGGAAACTAAAGAATTGCTCTTAGCATGGACTTTTATGCAGAAATTAGGACGCGCGACCGCTCAACAGCTCGATGATGCTATTGAGCAGCACTTTGCCGATAGACTTGATACCATTATCGATTTCGATGTGGAAGATGCGCTAGATAAACTCTGCCGCTTTGAGTTACTTGTTGTTGAAGCTAATCTGTATGTCGCTTGCTCGCCCCAGACATCCTCGCAACGATTGTTGAAGCGATGGCAAGAGAGTGCCATCGCTTAATATTGCACTAAATGATATCGGAGGTGGTATCGTTTTTTTGTTCTATCCATTGTCTTAAATCGTCAGCACTCTTAGGCTTAGAAAAGAAATAACCCTGTAAATAATCAACTTTGTTTTCAATAAGAAATAGGCGCTGCTCATCGGTTTCGACCCCTTCGGCGGTTACCTTAAGATTTAGACTATGAGCCAAGTTAATCGTTGCCTTAACGATAGATTCATCGTTCTTATCTTCGCCAATACCATTGACAAAATATTGGTCAACTTTTAGAGTGTTGACTGGCAGTTTTGATAAGTAGGTTAGAGAGCTATAGCCAGTACCAAAATCATCAACGGCAATCGCGACTCCCAATTTTTGAAGGTCATTGAGTACGACAATCGCCTGCTCAATGTCATTCATCATGGTGTATTCGGTGACCTCAAGTTCGAGGCATTGAGGCTTGAGGTCAGTTTTAGCTAACACTTCCTTAACCGTCTTAAGCAATAGCCCGTTACTTAGCTGTTGTACCGATATATTTACGGCGACCGTGGTTTGTGGGCTGATAAGCTCCTCATCAATCCATTTTTTAGTCTGAATACAGGCCATTTCTAACATCTGCTTGCCAAGTTCCACCACCAAGCCAGTATCTTCTAATAGGTTTATAAAGTCACCAGGATAGACTAATCCGCGCTCAGGATGGCGCCAACGCACCAACGCTTCGTAACCAACAAGGCTGGTGGTTGGGCTCATTTTCGGCTGAAAATGACATTCGAATTGACGTTGATCCAAGGCTATAATCAACTCTTTTTCGAGTCGGTCTTTGGCCAATACTCGCTCTTGCATTTCTTCTGAGAAAAACTGGAATGTATTTCGACCCGCACCTTTGGCGTGATACATTGCAGTATCGGCAGATTTAATTAGTTGGGTAATATCTTGGCCACCTTCTGGGAAAGTAGCTATACCAATGCTAGCACCGACCTTAATCAGATGTTCGTCTAATTGATGTTCGTCTTCAAAGGACTCCAATATCTTTCGTGCAACACGTCCAGCGTCATCAGATTGTCTAATGATCGGTAGAATAATACCGAACTCGTCGCCGCCTAAGCGAGCTACAAGATCACCTTGACGTAGTGCATTTTGAATCCGTCCAGACACAGATTGTAGTAGTTTATCACCCACATCATGGCCAAGAGTGTCATTGACCCGCTTAAAATCGTCCATATCTAGCATTAGCAGCGCTAAATTTCCTTGATCACGCAGGCGCTCTTGGATACTGCATCGCAAGAATTCATGAAACAGCGCACGATTAGGCAGTTGGGTTAGCGAATCTTCTTGAGCTAAGCGGATTAACTCGTTCTCCGTCCATTTTCTCTCAGTAATGTCCTGAAATGAGAAAACGCCTCCACGTTCTAAATCTTTATTAAAACCCGACATCGAGAACTCGGCAGGGAAGGTGGAACTATCTCGCCTTTTTAACAAATGATCACTGCTACGAAGGTGTGCCTTACTCGGCATAAGATTCGCTTGAATAAACGTGTCCCAGGTCAGCGCTGAATCATGAGCCTCGCGATAAAAGAGTTTAAATAGATGCTGTCCCTTAATCTCGTGGTCAGTGGCATCGAGTAGCTTGAGCGCGGTCGGGTTAGCCCAGTCAATGTTGCCATCAGGGCCAAAGGAAACAATACCTTCACTGATACAATCGAGTATCGTTTTGTTGTGCGCTGACATTTTCTTGTTTTCACTGATCACCGCCTGTAGTTGTGCTCGCTGTTTAGCTAGCTCAAGAAATACGGCAACTTTACTGAGCAATACGTTGGGGTTGATCGGCTTAAATAAGTAGTCCACCGCACCGGAGTTATATCCTTGAGAAATAAACTGGTCTTCCTTTGATATTGCCGTAACAAAAATCACAGGAATATGCCTAGTTTCCTCGTAATCCCTCATTAACTCGACCGTCTCAAATCCGTCCATTCCTGGCATTTGAACATCCATCAAAATTAGGGCGAAGTCTTCCCGCAGCACTTGAGATAACGCCTGTTCGCCCGACTCCGCTCGAGTCAAACTTGCCTTTAGAGGTTTTAATGTTTGCTCTAACGCAAATAAGTTCGCCGGTACATCGTCCACGATCAGTATTTTGGGTTGAAAATCCTTTACAGCTAAATCCATATGCTTTACCAAATCCAATATTTCTTAAATATTATACTAACTACCTTTACGGTAAATTTTTTCATTCTCAAATACACATTGAAAATCGACTAGCCCTGCAGTTTGGTCTATTGATTCATGTGTTCCTAGGCATAAATAGCCTAGCGGTACCATACTTTCTCTAAATAGGTTGAGTACTCTGCCTTGCAATTGGCGACCAAAATAAATTAGCACATTACGACACAGGACCAAGTTAAACTGTCCAAATACATTATCTATCATTAGGTTGTGCTTAGCGAAAGTGATATTTCTCGATAAGCGCTTTGCCATTTGTATCGAGTCATTTTCTATATCGTAGTAATCAGAAAACGATGATTTCCCGCCGCCAGCGTAGTAATTTTCAGTATATTGCTTCATTCGGCTTAACGGAAATACACCACTCTGTGCTTTGCTCAACGATTGGCTATTAAAGTCGGTCGCAAATATTTTACAATTATCGTATAAACCTTCTTCTTCAAGCAGTATCGCCATCGAGTATACCTCTTCACCCGTCGCACAACCCGCATGCCAAATCTTAATTGATGGATAGGTCTTCAGTAGCGGAATAACGCTTTCGCGTAGGCTTCTAAATACGTGAGGGTCTCGAAACATCTCAGTGACGGGCACCGACACTGAATTGAGAAGATCACTGAATATTCGCTCATCATGCATTAATAAAGGCACCAGTTCGCTAAGGTTATTCAATTCTTTCTTGTTTACGTGATGAAGCAGTCGCCGCATCAAAGAGTTCTCTGCATAAGCACTAAAATCCTGACCATAGCGCATCTTTATCGCCGAGATCACCACGCCGTATTCCAATTTTTCGAGTTCTGAAAATGTGGTGTTCATTAGACTTTCGTTACTTCTTTATAGAGCCAAACTTTCATCATCGCGACGAGCTTATCGACATCAATCGGCTTGGTTAAATAATCACTCGCGCCTGCCTCAACACATTTCCTACGATCCTCTTGCATTGCTTTTGCTGTCAGCGCAATGATTGGCAAGTCGGCATACTTATCTTGGAGACGAATTTGACGCATCGCTTGATGACCATCCATCACCGGCATCATAATGTCCATCAATACGATATCGATATTGTCGTCAGCCTCAAGTTTATCGATGGCCATCTGACCGTTATCAGCTAATGTCACTATCATCCCTTGTTTCTTTAGTACTTTAGACAACGCAAAAGTATTTCGAAGGTCATCATCGACTAATAGTACATTGCACCCCTGGACCGAAATGGAGTGGTTAGCAATGCTAGACTGCTCATTTGGTGGTTGGCTCGCAGTTGGCTGAGGTGTCGGTGCTTGAGTTTTTTGATTAGCTGTTTTCACTGATACCGGTACATTATCTACTACTGCGACAGACATGTCGGTGTTAAACTGTGATAAGAATAACGACACCTCATCATGTAAGCGTTGATCCGAGTGCGGGCCATCGAGAATGACATTACAGTCATACTTTTCTAGTTGGTCCTTTTGTTGACATTCTGGCTTTTCGTCGACGAATAAGACCACTGAGATTTTAAGATCTTGTAAATGTTGGTAATGATGGTCAAACCATTGACTAGATTCTTGATTGATTGCGCGTGATTTGATGATGACTCCCTTAATAGGAACCTCGCTATTACCCAAGTTATGCGATAGCTCATCAAACGAGTGAACAGTGAGGGCGTCGACTTGGCTATGATTCAAGAAACTCAAATCCAGATGCGCGTTTGCGGTGGAATCATCGAAGATAATAATCTTTTGCTCTGCAGTAGACTTGTTTTGCGTACCGAAGCTGCGGAATAACGCATTGAGCTGATTTCTATCGACTGGTTTCTGATGATACCCTTGTGCTCCTATGCGTTTTAATTCCTCCGCGCGGGTATCTCCGGACACTATATGTACAGGGATATTTTTTGTAGTATCCTGGCTTTTTAGCTGAGACAGTAAGTCACTGCCAGACATATCTGGCAAGCCTAGGTCCAGTATGACACCGCAGGGCTGACGAGTATTGATATGCTCCAGACCGTCCTTACCCGAATAAGCGCATAACGTAGTGAAACCCGCTGTTTTGGCGAGTCGACTAAGGATCATTGAAAAGCCTTTATCGTCCTCGATGATGACTATTAATTGCTCATTTTGGTCGGATGCAATGGTATTGCTCGTTGCTGATCCAGCTTTTTGGAACGTAGGTAACAATTGTTCAATTTCTGGAATGATAGTTGGAGTGCTCGTTGCGTCAGGCTTTATCATTACCGGCAATGCGGTTTGATCGTGCGTCGCTGGTCGAATTGGCAACAATAGCGTAAACTTACTCCCATGATTGGCGATGCTGCTAACACTTAATTCACCATCGATTAATTCAGTCAGGTGGCGAGAGATCGTTAAGCCAAGACCTGTACCGCCATATTTTCGGCTGGTCGAGCCATCTTCCTGCTGAAATGCCTCAAAAATAGCTTGAATTTTTTCGTCACTAATCCCAATGCCCGTATCAATAATTGATAATGCCATGACAGGTACATCGGTAAGAGCGTTATTGACATATGCCTGATCTGAAGGGGCCATCGCTATGTCAATCGTTACGCTACCTGAATCGGTGAATTTAAGCGCATTAGATAACAAGTTCTTGAGAATTTGCTGGGTTTTCTGCACTTCAAAAGACTGATCAAGTAATACTTCCGGTGCATATTGTTGAACCAATTGCAGTCCTTTATCACCGGCAATCGGCTTGAATTGACTGGCTAGTTCATTAACAATATTGGTGAGGTTAAAGTCTTCGAAATGAACTTCCATCTTACCCGCTTCAATCTTCGATAAATCGAGAATATCATTGATTAAAGATAGGAGTTGATGACCACTATTGTTAATAACTTGCGCCGATTCTATCTGGTCATCATCGAGGTTGCCCTCATCATTGTCGGCCAAAATTCGTGACAATATCAACATCGAGTTTAGGGGAGTGCGAAGTTCATGCGACATGTTGGCCAAGAATTCAGATTTGTACTTACTCGAGGCTTCTAGCTGCTCTGCCTTGACTTCAAGTTCTTCTTTAGAACGTTCTATCTCTTGGTTTTTAGATTCCAATGATAATGTCTTTTGCTCGAGGGCGTCGTTGGTCGTTTTCAACTCGCTCGATTGGCGTTCGAGGTCTTTTTGCGATTGTGCTAATTGCTTCGACCGTTGCTCAACCTCTTCGTTGATCGCACGGAGCTCCTCTTCTCTAACTTGCAGTTCTTCCATCTGCTGCTGTGATTGATCTAATAATACCTGTAACTTATGATGAGAGTCGGCGACTCCCAACGCTGTCGCGACAGATTCACTAATGGTGTCTAGAAACTCTAGCGCTTGGGTATGGGAATCGCTAATCCAACCCAGTTCAATGACAGCGTGAACAATGTCTTCTTTAATGATCGGATAAACAAGCAGGTTTTTAGGTGATATTTCACCTAAGCTTGAGCTAATCGACGCATAATCTTCCGGTAACTCTGTGACCATCATATGCTGCTTAGTAATAGCGATTTGTCCGACCAGCCCATCTCCAAAAGCAATAACTTGGTTGCCAAAATGGGGGACAAAGGCAAAGCCGCCGGCTAGTTCGAGTTCTTGCTCTTTAACAATATACATTGAGCCGACTTTCGCATTGAGATAATGGGAAACAAACGCGACGATATTATCCGATAAGTCGGTACTGATTTGATTGCCGCGCATGGTTTGGGACAGTGTCTCAACTCCTCGCTGGAGCCATTGCTTTCCTTCCTCTTCTTTAAATGCATTATTAATATGATCTGACATTTCGTTTATCGAGTCGGCGAGTTGACCAATTTCATCATCACTATTGATGGCTATTTTATGTTCTAAATCACCTCGTGATATAGCTTTGGTCGATTCAACGATGCTAATAATTGGCCGAGTAAAGCGTCTAGAAACAAAGTAAGAAAGAATGATACACGGAATTGTAATAAGGAGAGCAATGAGGTAAACCAAGTTTTCTCGTTTAACTATTTCGGAAAAGGCTTCTTGTTGATCTATCTTGATCACCATACCGATATTGTATTGTGGTAAGTAACGCCACGCCGCTAATATGGGAATACCACGATAATCAACAGATTCGCCTTGCCCGTTGACGCCCTGTACCGCTTCACGAATTGGGCGCGCAGAGATACTATCTAGTGGTATATTAATCGTGTTTTCGGCGTCAGGATTAAAACGCAATGGGGTAATAAACTGTACCTTGTCGCCGTTTAAGCGAGCTAGTACCGTTTCACCTGTGGTTTCTAAAGAGGTATAATCTTGTGCAATGGAATTAAGTTTATTCGGTGTTATTTGGAAGACCAATGCACCCACGATACTGTTCGCTTGGGAAATAGGGGTGGCAATGAAGGCACTGAAAATCTCGTTATCGCCATTGTAGGTCGCAAATTTAGTGGCATTAGTACTATTTTCAGCGAATGTTTTCTTAATGAGTTGGCCCAAATGAGTTTGGCTGTATTGCCCATTATATAAATTCGTCCCCAAATCGCTGTTTTTAAGATTGGAAAACACGATATCGCCATTACTCGATACAACATAGACATTATGCAGTCCGCGCAATGTCATGATGGACTCTAACAACGGTGTGATGCGAATTATTTCATTTTTATAAGTACTCGATCCCACTCCTTGAGCGAAGCCAGAGGCTAAGGTCTCTATTGAGTTAATAGCTTCTGGCATTTTTCCATAGATTTGAATGTAGCTTTTTTCTTGTGCAAATAATTGCTCGACCATTTGCTGTTTTTGCGTCGCGATAGAGTTAAGGTTGTTTAATAACTCGGTCTCTTGAGATGCTTTCGCTGTGCGTAAGCTTATAAGCTCAATGATCAGCATTGGAGCTAAGGCTCCTATTAAGAGAATGACTAAAAGTTTGTACTGTATCCGTCTCATCTGCACTATCCTGTTACAAATTTAAATTATTCAGTTGATTATATTCACATCTCAGTGAGAGAAAATATCGCTAGTGGCAAAGGAGAAGAGTCGTCGGTAAGCATTCTATAACGTGGTAGATTTAACTGCATGTCGCTTAATTCCTTTTAAGAGCCAAAATCATCTTGAGATTGTTAATAACTTTTAACATAGCACAATATGACTAGAGTGTAACCCTTACTCGTTGTTTTTTATTAGTGAGGTGGTGCTGTCAATTTATCGATGTTTATTAGATAATTAAACAAGGAATAGCCAACTGCTAATGGAGCGCATGTGTTTCGTATTTACCACTCAAATAAATTAGATGTCTTAAAAGGTATTTTAGGCCATCTGCTTAAGCGCGATCCCTTAGCTAACCCTTTTGAGCAAGAGAAAATATTGGTGCAAAGCCCCGGTATGGCGCAGTGGTTAAAGATGGCTCTGGCGGATGATTTAGGTATTTGTGCCAATATAGAGTTTCCATTACCGGCGAGTTTCATTTGGCAAACCTTTGTCGATGTGCTTGATGATGTACCCAAACGTAGCGCGTTTAATAAAGATGCGATGGCTTGGCAGATAATTACTCGATTACCTAATTTCCTTAATACAGATGAATTTAGTGAGTTATCTTGTTATCTAGAAGATGAGCAACCGTTAAAGCTTTATCAATTGGCCTATAAAATTGCAGATATTTACGATCAATATTTGGTTTATCGCCCCCACTGGATTAAAGCATGGCAGCAAGGCAGTGTAGAATATAGTGAAGATCAGCCGTGGCAAGCTATCCTATGGCAGGACTTGTCTAACAGTATTGTCGAGGGCGGACAGAGTCACTATCACCGAGCTAATCTGTATGAGCATTTGATTGAGGCGCTAGCGTGCCTCGATAGCGCTCATCGACTGAAATTACCACAACGAATTTTTGTGTTTGGAGTCTCGGCGCTGCCCCCTAAATATCTTGAGGCGCTACACGCAATCTCGAGTCATTGCGATGTACATTTTTTTCTTAATAATCCCTGTCAGGTGTACTGGGGAGATATTGTCGATCAAAGATGGCTCAGTAAATTGCAAGGGCGCAAGCGCGCCGCCTTGGGTAATACAATGGCGATAGATTCACTCAATATTAAAGATAGCACGGTGCCGCTATTATCCGCTGACAGTAGCGATCTATTTAGTGAACAGGGAGAGTTACTTACCGGTAATCCGTTATTGGCCTCGATGGGAAAACTTGGGCGTGATAATCAAGCATTGATGCTTGAGCTCGCCGCTCAAGAGATAGAAGCCTTCTCTCCTAGTGAATCCGATGGTGTGACAATCACGTTACTCGGCGCATTAAGCGACGATATTCTTAACCTCAATGATTCTTCATTTATTGGACACACCAATGAACAATTATCGCAGGGGTTTAATCGCCGAGGGATTATCGACAGCGACCAATCAATAGAGATCCATAGCTGTCACAGTCCGATGCGTGAGGTTGAGGTACTGCATGATCAAATCTTGGATATGTTAGCGCAAGACTCAAGTTTAACGCCAAAAGATATAGTCGTGATGATGCCGGACGTTAATGCTTATAGTCCATATATTCAGGCGGTGTTTACCAGTGCTAAACACCGCATCGACTTTTCGATTAGTGATCGTAGTGTTAAGCAGGAAAACCCTGTATTACTGAGTTTCTTAACCTTACTAGACTTAGCTAATTTGCGTCAAACCAGCAATGAATTGTTCAATTTGCTCGAAGTGCCAGCGATCATGGCTCAATTTTGTTTGTCACCATCATCGTTAAAGCGGCTTAAGTTATGGATCGAACAGTCAGGAATAAGACAAGGTTTAGGTCAGGGGTCTAATCATGTCAGCATCGATGATAATAGTTGGCAGTTCGGTCTTAACCGCATGTTTAAGGGTTATAGTCATAGCGAAGCAAGTGGTGACGAGAGCGAGCAAAGCCTATGGCAAAATATTCTTGGTTATGAAGAATCGTCAGGGTTAGTAGCGGAAGAACTGGGGCAACTAAGTCACTTTGTCGAGCTTATCGCGCATTACAAATCGCAGTTGTGTGGCAAAAAGCCCTTTACCCTGTGGCGCGATATTATCGAGAGTATGCTAGCAACATTCTATGAACAATCGATAGATACCGAGCATGAACTCCGTATTATCGGTGAATGTCTCGATGGATTAGAGGAGCAATTAACCCTGGCTAATTTTGATTTAGACATCGCCAGTGAGGTGTTATTCGAACATCTGTCGGCCAACTTAAGTGCTGGTCAATCGTCACAGCGTTTCTTGGCCGGTAAATTGAACTTCTGTACGTTGATGCCGATGCGCTCAATTCCGTTCAAAGTAGTGTGTGTTCTTGGAATGAACGATGGTGTCTATCCGCGAACGATTGCACCACTTGGCTTTGATCTGATGGCCAATGATCCGCAAAAAGGTGACCGCTGTCGTCGTGATGACGATCGATATTTGTTTCTTGAAGCACTGCTTAGCGCCCAACAACGATTCTACATCAGCTATTGTGGCCATCACATTAAAGATAATAGTGTCCGCTGTCCGAGTGTGCTGATCAATGAATTAACTGATTACATCGCTCAGTCTTTTCGTCTCGAACGTGATCACGACGCCGATCTCAATCAATGCAGTGTTAATATTCTTGCTCATCTAACGACTGAGCACGCCTTAGTGCCATTCAATGCTCAGTATTATAAGCCAAACACAAAAAAACTATTTTCTTACCAAGATGATTGGTTACAGGCGGTCGATATAACGCGTCAATCGCAACCATTTTTAGCGACGCCGTTAACCCTAAATGTAAGCGAAGGTGCCTTAGAGATCGATCAACTCAAGCGATTCTTAAAACAGCCTTGTCAGGTATTCTTAAATCACCGATTAGGGGTGTATTTCGGACAACACGACAATGAACTGTGCGATAGTGAGCCATTTGAACCGGACGGTTTGGAAAATTACTTAATTAAATCTGATTTACTACAAAGTTACATTAAAGGTGATAGTGAACAACAACTAGGGAAATTACGAGCACAGGGTATCTTACCTCATGGTCATTTCGCCGATTTATTATTAGGGGATCATAGTGCGACAATGAGCCAGTTATCGAGTGTCGTACAGCCATACTTGGCGCGCCCATTGGACGATATGCAAGTGAACTTATTACTTAAACCGACCTTAGAGCTTATGTCAGATCAACTTCGATCCCAGATTGATATGGCTCACACTATCCAATTACAAGGATGGCTCAAACAGCGCATCGTTCCAAATAGCCTAGTGCGTTATAAATCTGGTAAAGCCAATGCCAAGTTTTTTATAGATAATTATGTCGAGCACCTTGCATTTTGCGCCAGCGAGCAGCGACAAGAAGCGGAGGAGACGTTAATGATAACGCAGGATGGGCAATGGCGTTTTAAGACGATGTCAATTGATTTGGCGCGCGGTCATCTATCTCGTTTACTGGCGTATTACCTTATTGGTAGTACAGTGCCATTGCCGTTGTTTATCCAAAGTGGTTGGAATTACATTGCGGCACGTTTCGATGCGAAGAGTCTTGAGCTCGTTGATGATGAGAAAAGTCTCGCTAAGGCAGAGAAGGCGCTCATTGATGGTATTAATGGTAACGAACGGTTTGCTGGTGAAGGAGATAATCCCTATAACCAGCGCTGTTTCCCTCAGGTACTTCACGACAATCGTGAACAGTTGATCGAACTGAGTATCGAGTTGCTCCATCCCATCTTTGTTCATCTAGAGGAGCTTAATGATGAAGGATAACGAAATTAAGCTACAGTCTTTAGATGTGATGACGCTGCCGTTACATGGCGAACGCCTAATCGAGGCGTCAGCGGGCACAGGGAAGACATATACCATCGCAGGCCTGTATATCCGCCTATTACTTGGGCATGGCACGGTGGATAGCGGCCATCAACAGCCGCTCAACGTCGACCAAATACTGGTAGTAACCTTCACCGAAGCAGCCACTAGTGAGCTTCGAGATCGTATTCGTGGACGAATAGTGCAGGCGCGCCACGCGTTTTTGATCGGCGTTAGTGACGATCCTTTGATGAAGCAATTACTCATAGACTTAACCGATCACCAAGCCAATGCCCATGTGTTGTTACAGGCCCTAAGACAGATGGATGAGGCGGCAATATTTACCATCCATGGCTTTTGTCAACGCATGCTAACCCAACACGCTTTTGAGTCTGGTAGCTATTTCGAAACCGAATTTGTGACCGATGAAACGGCGTTGCGTCAACAAGTGATGGAAGAATATTGGCGAGAGAACTTCTATGCCACCGAGCTATCGATTGATTATACCTTGGCCAGTATTGTGCGCAGTTATTGGCCAACGCCGGAGCGCTTACTGGCACAAATCTCTAACTTAATTAGTCAACCATTTCTCACTGTCATCGGTGATGAACCCGATCTCAATATTAAGGATTGTTTACGCCAACAACTCAATCGTATTGATGAGATTAAGGTCGCGTGGAATACCGTGAGTGGCGATATTATGGACGAGATAACCACCAAGGCCATCGATAAACGCAGTTACAGTGCCAGAAATCTGCCTAAATGGTTTGACGAAGTCAACCTGTGGGCGCAGGGCGTCAGCAACAGCCTGCAATTGCCTAAGTCGTTAGAGCGCTTTTCACAGGCGACGTTAGTAGAAAAAACCAAGCAAGGACCACCGCCGAGTCTAGCCGTATTTAGTGCTATTGAGCAGTTACTTGCACAACCACCAAGTGTTAAAGAAACGATACTCGCGCGGGCACTAAGTTATGTTCGCGTTAATGTGTCACTGCAAAAGCAACAAGCGTCGTTATTGTCATTTGATGATTTACTTAGTGGGTTGGCCGCGAGTCTAGATGGCGAGCGAGAAGGCACACTGGCGACTCGCATTCGCGCGCAATACCCGTTGGCAATGATCGATGAGTTTCAAGACACCGATTTACTACAATATAAGATTTTCAATACCTTGTATGGCGACCAACGCCATAGTGGACTGCTAATGATCGGCGATCCTAAACAGGCGATATACGCCTTTCGTGGTGCCGATATTTTTACCTATATCTCGGCGCGCCGAGCCATTGCAAATCATTACACCTTGAGCACTAATTACCGCTCGAGTGAGGATATGGTTCATGGGGTTAATCGCCTATTTGAACAAAGCGATGCGCCGTTTATTTATCAGCAAGATATTCGCTTTAATGCCGTTGACTTTAATGCCAAAGGCCAAGCTTTTGAGCGTGATGGTCAAACACAGGGCGCCATCACTCAATGGCTGATGCCTGGTGACAGTAGTGTGTCGTCAGCTCAATATCAGCAGCAGATGGCCGTGGCATGTGCTTGTGAAATCAATCAATTGTTGACTAAGGCACAGCATGGTGAGGCCGGTTTTAGAAGTCACGATGAATTGCGCCCTGTAGTGGCGAGTGATATCGCTATATTAGTGCGCACCGGACGCGAGGCAAAGCTGGTCAAACAACAACTTGCTAAACAGGGAATTAGCAGCGTTTATCTGTCTAACCGCGAGAGTGTGTTTAGCGCGACGATTGTCACCGATGTCTGGCATCTGTTACAGGCGGTCAACGATCCTAGTAATGCGCGCTTATTGCGTAGCGCCATGGCGACGTCGATGATGGGCCTTGATATCCATGCCCTTGAAGCGCTAAATGATGATGAAACCATGTGGCAACGTCATGTCGATCTATTCACCTATTTTAAGCAGCGCTGGCAAAATGTCGGAGTGCTGGCAATGCTACGTGAGCTTATCCATCAGCAACAGATCCCCGCCAAATTGCTACGCCAAGTCGATGGCGAACGACAGTTAACCGATTTGCTCCATATTGGCGAACTTTTGGAGCAACAAAGCCTTGAGATACAAGGCGAACATGCACTGATCCATTGGCTAGCAGATAAAATATCCGCTAATGTGCAGGATAATCAAGAGCAACAGCTGCGTTTAGAGTCGGATCAAGATCTGGTGCAGATTGTGACCATTCATAAATCCAAAGGGCTCGAATACAATCTGGTATTTCTGCCATTTATTTGTTCGACGCGTCAGGCAAAACAAGCGTTATATCATCGTGATGGCGAAACCATTGTCGATTTACGCAACGAGCCAGAGGGCGTAGAAGCCGCCGATAAAGAACGATTAGCCGAAGATTTAAGATTGTTGTATGTGGCCATAACGCGAGCAGTGCATCACTGTTGGCTTGGATTGGCCCCATTAAAGAGCGGTAAAGCAACCAAGGATAACCGTACCGATTTACATAAAAGCGCCATCGGCTATTTATTGCTTGGCCCAGAGGTCAATAATGGGCAGGCGTTAGTCGATAAAGCCAATCAAATGGTCGCTAATTATCCCTATTATTCGATTTGTCCACCCCCTAATGAATCCTTGATGACCTACAGTAAGCCTGCAGATGAGCATGTTGAGATCAGTGCTCGTCGATTTAATCAGACGATTGAGAACAACTATTGGATCACCAGCTACAGTGCTCTCTCTAAGCACAGTCATCACGGCAAGATAAGCAATGTCGACGCCAGCGAAGAAGTGTTTGATATGGATTTAGAAACAGTCGATGAAGTCATGCCGCTAGCCGAACTCGAAGAGACACCGCTGCTATCAATATTTACCTTCCCCCGTGGTGCACACGCCGGGACATTCTTACACCTTTTGTTTGAGGAGATTGATTTTGCCTGTACCGACCCGGTAATGAGGGAGCAAAAAGTTGCCCAGCTACTCGAGGAATCAGAATTTGATCAATGTTGGTTAGCGGTATTGCTTAAGTTAGTCGACGACGTGCTTGGCACTGAATTGGCCCCGGGGTTGGCGCTCGCTCAACTGGGCATGGAACACAAATTAGTGGAAATGGAGTTTTTCATGCCAATTGCTAACCTAGATTGTGGCCGCTTAAACCAACTGCTGGCAAAACACGATCCGCTATCTAAACAAGCCCCTCCATTGGAGTTTTCACGCGTAAAAGGCATGTTAAAGGGCTTTATTGACTTAATTTTTGTTAAAGACGGTCGTTATTACGTACTCGATTATAAGTCTAATCACTTAGGTGAAGATATTGACTGTTATGACAGCGACGCGATGAGCATGGCGATGACGGATCATCGTTATGACTTTCAATATCAACTTTATTCACTCGCGTTGCATCGCTTTCTCGCGTCACGTCTTAACGATTACGAATTTGAACAGCATTTTGGTGGCGTCTATTATTTATTTCTACGGGGTATGGACCGCACCAATCAACAACGCCAGGGCATTTTTTATAACTGGCCAAGTAAGGTATTCATTGAGCAACTTGACGCGCTATTTTCAGATACTTTACCCCAAGAAAACGCGATGAAGGAAGTAACATGCAATTAGAGGTAAAAGCAGTATTAGCGTGTTTAGCCCTATTAGCTAAAGACAAACGCATTCGGATGCTCGATCATCAGTTTGCACGCTTTATTGCACAATATTGTGATGATGGCTGGGTTGTGCTGGCCAGTGCGATAGCTAGTCATCAGTCTGGTCAGGGTCATGTCTGTGTTGACCTTGAAAATATTAATCGCCAACCATTATTCGGATTGTCGCATCATGAAGCGCATTATTTAGACGATCTGTTACTGAGCCAGACGATGAATTGGCCTGCATTATTGATCAAGGCATTAGCGGCTAGCACAGTGGAAGGGGACAATGCGCCGCTTAAAATGGCGCAGCACAATCTTTATCTACAGCGTTATTGGTTTGATGAGCAACAGATCAATCAATTTCTTGGTGCGCGTGGCGCAGAGCATAAGCCGATAGAAATCGCACCATTGCTGACGTCATTATTTAACCCAGATCTTAGATTCATCTATAGCAAGTTATCTGATCTGCGGCAGATGAAGATGCCATTAAGCACGTTTTGTCGTGATTTTTTTCATGTACGTAACGATTTGCCCGCTGCTGAACAGGAGTCATTGGCGCAAGCACTAGCGACGGTTGACAGCCTTGATGCATTGGCCGAGTTTTGCACGACGATTAATCCACTGCACACCCTTGATTGGCAAAAAGTTGCGGTGGCTATTGCCGCCAGTAACAAATTTAGTATTATTTCCGGTGGCCCCGGGACCGGAAAAACCACTACTGTCATTAAACTGCTAGCCCTACTGGTGCAAATACATCAAGCTGAATTGGCGCAAGATAGCTCGGCGTTAACGCCAGCGCTATGTATCGAGTTAGTCGCGCCAACTGGGAAAGCGGCAGCACGTCTAAGCGAATCGATCAGTGGGGCGTTAGACAAATTACATTTGGCGCCAGAGTTTAAGGCGTTAATTCCTACCAGCGCGAGTACTATTCACCGCCTCTTAGGTGTGATCCCCAATAGTAATAAATTTAGACATCATCGGGAAAATCGCCTTCATGTTGATGTACTGATAGTCGATGAGGCATCGATGATCGATATTAGTTTAATGGCCAAGTTGTTTGGCGCAATAGCGCCACATACCAAAGTGGTGCTACTGGGAGACAAAGACCAATTAAGTTCGGTCGAGGCCGGATCTGTGTTTGCCGACATCTGTGGCGATCTGAGTCGCGGCGCGAACTATGATGAAGCAACACTAGACTGGCTCAGCCGGCAATCGGGCTTTAGCCCAAGTCTTTTGGCGCCGGCTGAATCTAGTACGCGTACTGTGGTGTCAAATGGTCTATCACTACTGCATAAAAGTTATCGCTTCGGTCAATTTTCCGGTATCGGGGCGCTGGCGAGGGCGGTAAATCAAGGGGATGTTGTTGCGCTTAAAAGCGTATGGCAACAGGGCTATCAGGATATTGGTCTACATCATCAAAATGATAATAGTCGGCCACAGATAGTACAAATGAGCGTCAACGGTTATCAAGGTTACCTCGAGCTCGCGAAAAAAGTCAGCACCACTACGGATGTTTTGGCTGTGCTAGCGCAATTTAACGAATTTCAACTACTGACACCACTACGCGGCGGAAAATTTGGGCTCGATGAGCTCAATCACGCGATCGAAACCAGCCTTAATCGTTACCGTTTCATCGATATTAGCGAAGGTGTGTGGTATATCGGTAGGCCAGTGATGATCTCGAGTAACGATCATAGTCAACAATTATACAATGGTGATATCGGGATATTGCTACCGGATATCGAGCAACGAGATGGTGCCGCCAGAGTGTATTTTATAATGGCAGATGGTCAGCTCAAATCCTTCTTACCCTCGCGCTTACCGGCGCATGAGACGGTTTATGCGATGACTATTCATAAGTCACAGGGCTCTGAATTTGATCATGTGGTGATTTCGATGCCGAGTCAGTGGAGTGCGTTACTGACCAAAGAGTTAGTATACACTGGCATCACCCGCGCGAAGAAAACAGTCGACGTCTTTTCATCGGCGCAGGTACTGCAACAAGCAATGCTCACCAAAACTGTGCGCAATAGTGGCTTAGCAAGGGCATTGCAATTGGGGTATTAGGGTCTGTTGATCTTTGTAGCTTGTTTTTGCAGCGAGTTGTTTGGGTTTTGTACAAGGCAGAGTCTATGTGGTGTAGCTGGCTACACGAATAGACGATAACGCCGTAGAAATCACAAACAAACGCTGCCCTAAGGGTTCAACTAGAGGCGCCCTGCGCTGCGTTTTTCGTCTTTCACGTGTGACTGCATGGATGCAGGAATTAGAGCGACTCAGGAGACAAAGCCGGGAATAACCAGGCCACAATCCTCATGCCTTGCTCAGAACACCTCTAATTGAACAAAAATAAAGCGCAAAAGATCAACAGACCCTAGTTATAATCCCACGAAAGGTTGGACACCAAACGACAATCATCACATTTAAAATCAAACACTTGATGTAGCGGTTCGGGCAACCTCCAATCGCCATCGCAACTTGGGCAACGGCGTTGTTGTTCTTTGCTGAGACTTTGGCCACCGACTCGATACAGATAATAATAGGTCGGTATCGCCGATTGTTGCTCGATTCGTTGGCATAAATCACGCGATTGTTGGCCTAGTGAGCTTTCGATAGAGCCTATTTGGGCCAAGGCTTCAAATTCATTAGTGCGACCATTCATTTGCAGTTGATCGCAAGCCTGCCAGTCTTGCTGCCAGTTTATCAACTGTTTGTAGCAGCCGTTAGCCAACGGTGGTAGACGGTAGAGTGGTACTGGCGCAAAATGATCGCCACAACGAATAGGGGAACAGGTCTGCACATAGCTGGTGTAGAGTATTTGCCAGTTCGGCAGGTGCTCAGGGTCTGTTGAATCAGAGTGCAACTCTTGGCCTAATATACTTATTTTAGGTTGTAGCACTCCGGCTTCACTCAGACGCTCTATGGCATTTTTTACCGCTTCATTGTGATTACTGTGTGCTAAAGACTCTTGCTCAGGGCACAGTACTTGCGTAACGAAGTAGCCGTCTTTAAGTAATGTAGGAAACTCTTGGCCGATGATCTGGCCGTTGTATTTTAATTCGGTGATCAAGCTGTTGATCGCTAACTCGACACGAGTCATGGTGGTATCTTCGAAACACTCGAAGGTTAGTTTAGCTAATATCATTACTGTTCTTTCCCACTTTTTCCAAGCGTCGCCTGTTGACGAGTCAGATCGGCGACCTGTTGTTTGAGCGTCGATATTTCATCGCGCAGGTGACTTAGTTGTGTAAGTATGTCCTGCTCATTGTTTTCGGGTACTGCGAGACCCATTTGCTCGGCGTGTTCAGGCTCTTGATCCTCTACGGCGCTTAAACTATCGAAACGTTGTAGTGTTTGAATGATTAACGGCATCGCTACGCGTCGGCTTAATTTGGCTCTGATTAACGCGACCGTTGGTTTTTTACCTTGACGCACAAGTTGCTTTGCAAGGTTAAGAATCTCAGTTTCCATTAGGTTAACTCTATTTTGGCATTCTAAGGCGTATTTTAGCATTTTTATACTCGATATTTCTGAAAAAAATAGCGACAAGTAATGTTAATTTAAAAGCTTACGTGCTGGTAAGCTTTTTTCGATGTAAATATGATCTCTTCTACTGTTTGGGGCGTATCGTATCAGATGTAATCATTACAAATCAATCGGTTAAATTGGTTTTGTGAGGTCACAAAAAGTACGGGAAACGACAAGACTAGTAGCTATAGTCAAAAATCATAGTGACGATTTTTTAACACTGGTTACGACTAAAGTGGATATTTGCTATAAGGTATAAAAAATAATTTACAATTGTGCCACAAAACCCTTGCTAGAGCGCATTTATAATAGGTAATATCAGCGTTGAGGTGTTTCATAAGTGTTAAATGTTGCTTAGCATCGAAATACCACTTATCACCAACCTAATTTTAATTTTATGTATTTTGGAGTACACCATGGAGATGATATCAGGAGCCGAAATGGTTATCCGCTCCTTGCAAGATCAGGGCGTTACCCGTATTTACGGTTATCCCGGCGGTAGCGTTTTGGATTTGTATGACGCGCTTTTTAAGCAAGACGCCATAGAGCATGTTTTAGTTCGCCACGAACAGGCCGCTGTACATATGGCCGATGGTTATTCTCGTGCCACTGGCGAGGTCGGTACGGTCTTAGTGACCTCTGGCCCCGGTGCAACAAACTGTATCACTGGCATCGCCACAGCTTACATGGATTCGATCCCAATGGTCGTGTTATCGGGCCAAGTCCCAACGACCCTGATCGGTGAAGATGCGTTCCAAGAAACCGATATGGTCGGTGTTTCGCGTCCAATAGTTAAGCACAGCTTCTTATGTAAGCGTGCTGAAGATATTCCGATGACGATTAAAAAGGCATATCATATCGCATCGACAGGGCGACCTGGGCCTGTGGTGGTTGATTTACCAAAAGATATCGTCAATCCAGCATTGAGCTTTGCTTATCAGTATCCTGAGTCGGTGAGCATGCGCTCGTATAACCCAACTGAACATGGTCATAAACGCCAAATACGCAAGGCAGTAAAGGTGTTAATGGCGTCTAAGCGTCCGATTATCTATGCTGGTGGCGGTGCTAATTCCCATAACACGCCCGAATTGCTCAAAGAGTTTGCTCATTTAGTCGGTTGTCCAGTGACCAATACGCTAATGGGACTTGGCGTTTATCCGGCAACCGATCCGCAGTTTGTCGGTATGCTAGGTATGCATGGCACGATGGAAGCGAATAAATCGATGCATCACAGCGATGTGATCTTCGCCATTGGTGTGCGTTTTGACGATCGTACCACCAATAATCTTGAGAAGTATTGCCCTAACGCAACGATTATTCATATCGACATCGATCCGACATCTATCTCTAAGACGGTAAAGGCCGATATTCCAATCGTTGGTTATGCCCATAATGTGCTAACGGACATCCTTTTGATGATCAAGGAAGACGAGTTAGCTATCGAGAAAGAAGCATTGGCTAGTTGGTGGGAGGAGATCGAGCAATGGCGCAGTGTGAAATGCCTAAGCTATGAAACTAACGATAAGTCACTTAAACCACAACAAGTGGTAGAGGCGATGTACAAAGCCACCAACGGTGATGCTTATGTCTGTTCCGATGTCGGCCAGCATCAAATGTTTGCCGCATTGTATTATCCATTTGATAAGCCTCGTCGTTGGATTAATTCCGGTGGTCTTGGCACGATGGGCTTTGGCTTACCAGCCTCGATGGGTGTGCAGATGGAGTTTCCTGATGAGACGGTTATCTGTATCACCGGTGACGGTAGTATCCAGATGAATATTCAGGAACTTTCGACGTGTTTGCAATACGATTTACCGGTCAAGGTTATTATTCTTAATAATCATTCGCTGGGAATGGTTAAGCAATGGCAAGATATGGTCTACAAAGGTCGTCACTCTCATTCTTATTGGGACAGTGTGCCGGATTTTGTTAAATTGGCTGAGGCTTATGGTCATGTTGGTATTCGTGTCGATAAACCAGATGAGCTAGAAGGCGCGCTGGAACGCTGTTTTGCACTCAAAGATCGTTTAGTCGTGATGGATATTGCGGTCGATGAGGCTGAACATGTCTACCCGATGTTTGTTAAGTTTGGTGGCATGAACGAAATGTACTTAAGTAAAACGGAGCGTACCTAATGGCTCAAACAGTTATTTCTTTACTTATTGAAAATGAAGCCGGTGCAACATCGCGTATTGTGGGGCTATTTTCCCAACGTGGTTACAACATCGAATCGCTCACCGTATCGGTAACCCAAGATCCCTCGTTGTCACGAATGACACTAGTGACTCAAGGTGAGCCGCGAGTTATTGAGCAGATCATGAAGCAACTCAATAAGCTGATTGATGTGCTTAAGGTCTCCGAGTTGACAGCCACTGATTATATCGAGCAAGAGATGTCATTGGTAAAGATCGCGTGTATTGGTTCTAAACGTGATGAAGTCTGTCGCCTAGTCGATATCTTTAATGGAAAGATAATCGATGCTACGCCGCGTATTTACACGGTGCGTATCTTTGGTGATGGCGGTAAACTCGACGCCTTCGTTAAGCAACTCGAGCAAGCGGCTGAAATTGTTGAAGTAGTTCGTTCGGGTGTGATCGGTATCGCTCGTGGTGAAAAAGCGCTACGCCCATAATTATCTATATACCCGTGCTACCTGGAAATGCGTAATTTCAGCAAGTCGAGAAATGTGCCAAATGCTAGGCATAATATGTGTCGTTTAGTCATTCTAAATCAATATATTGTAACGACGCACGACGCACGACGCACGACGGCATGGATGCGGGAGCTAGAGCAACGCATTAGCTCATGGATGAGCGTAATTAGGGCAACGCAGGAGCTTATTGCCGAGGCACAGTTGCCGGTTGGTCGCTTATCGCCTTGCCCTGCGGGCCTCTTTACCCAACGTAAGTGGGTAAAGAGCTATTACGGCGTTATGAT
>Ga0209395_1002317_pt1 | contig 25185 bp, 21 predicted proteins | sample GOMGulsemesocosm_3_FD_184635 | JGI IMG/M metagenome (GOLD analysis project Ga0209395, IMG submission 184635) | Methane-oxidizing microbial communities from mesocosms in the Gulf of Mexico - GOM9D Gulf of Mexico (SPAdes) (version 2) | ecosystem: Environmental > Aquatic > Marine > Cold seeps... | reverse complement strand
AATTATCGACTATTCAGAATAGCGAGTGAAAACTGACTGAATAATTAAACAATGCTGCCTAACTGAGTGAAAAATTGGGTATTTGAAATATCAAAATCAACATTGGGGCTCTATGTGTGAATTTGGGCTTTTGTAGGGACTTGCATTAAAGATAAAAAGAAAGTTCTAAATTCCAATACTTCAGTTGAAGGACGCTCTGCCTGACAATCAACTTCAGACCAACAAATCGGATTTTTCCATCCAAGCTCATTTCTTATATCTAATTCATCAAATAAAAACCATTTTTCATCTATACCTTTTCTTTCTTTGAGCTGGTAATTTGTTGCAAATTGTTCCATACCATCCACAAAAACTGTATCTAGCAAAGAATAGACTAAGTGTTGTTTATTAAGCTTCAATAATCCATATTCATCCAGAGTATCGCTATCATTATGAAAGTCATCCAATATAAGTTCTAAACAAATTTCATCCCCTAAATACAAAGAAAATTGTCTAACAGCCCATGTATCAACAGTATTAGAAAAATGAATATCTATCCGAAAAGGGATAAATACATCCATTCCCAGTACAAAAAGTGTATGAGCCAAGCCTTCTTCAACAAAATCCTGATTTTGATGATAAGAAGCTTCCCATTCAAAATAATCTCGATCACCAGTAATCGAACTTACACTCAGCACTACATCATCTGGCTTGCCTAAATAGCCCTTAACTAATGGTTTGGTAAATCGATTATGATTAGCCCAACGTTCTAGATATTCAGCTGTCGTTTTACTATTCCACTTACCACTAAAGAATCCATATATAAATTGCTGAGCATCATTAATAGTACTTTTACCTGCTGAATTTTGCCCATACACTAAAGTTAAAGGTGCTAAGGGTATTTTGGTATATTCCCGAACTCCTTGAAAATTCTGCAAGCCAATTGAAAATTCCTGTTTTGAGTTTTTAAAATATTCCTCAAGTTGATCAATAATTTCTTCCATTACTTATCTTATTTCCTATTTTCGTCTATCCAAAAGTCGCAAGCTAAATAGCCTCATTGACGACTCAAATCAATCTAAAATTCACCTATCTGTGCAACAACTCAAACACAAACACCTTATAACTAAAATATCTTTATCCCAAGCAACTCCTTCCGTATTTTTTGCAAACACCATCAACAAACTTTAAGTCCAAATGGGGATATATCGCTTAGCCCTAACCCCTGCCTCATAAAGCTTTATTAATCCAGCCTCTAGCGTTTGCGAAAGAATACGTGATGCATTGGCTCACCACTCACATACTTCAGGCAGCAATGTAGATAGCAGGCTCTTAATCTAGCTTCCTTATCCATGTCCTTAAATTCTTTATGGCCAAACAACACGGCACGGGTATGTTCTGGTGTAACTGAAAAGGATGGTGCGGGTAATTGGAATAGTTCAGTTTGGAAAACGACGTTATCAATTCCACTACCCCGTTATTCACAAATACCGATACGGCGCAGGAATGAGGCAATAGCTTCATTACGACTTCTTGGAGGCCTATCTAGAAAGCGTTGCCTGTCTACCAGTGGAACACCAGGGTTAGTGATTTCCATGCGATCTGTAAATACCTCGATCATTGGGCCTGTCCCTGTTAGGGTAAAGTCTTGATGTATGAGGGCATTGGTGACTAGCTCACGAATGGCTAATTCTGGGAACATGGGGACTGATTTGCGTAATGCCTGACCGATGACTTCATTTTCTGGGAGTAAATTATTGATAAACTTGATTAAACCTTCAAACCCTGTCGCATAACCTTTATTACCTCCAATTTCACGGATAGTTTCTATGCGGTTATTGCTTTTGTATAGCACCACCCGCACGGCTTTACCTGCCAAGTGAGAAAAATCATTTAATTGTTTGGCAAACAGTACGGCACCTAAATTGGAGATATGCCATAGGTCGCTATCGCTTTTAATAATTAAGCGATCAGCTTCTAGAACTTGACCTAAAAAGGGCAAAGACTGAAGCCTTAAATCATGTACTTTTCCGAGCTTATGGAAAGGTATTGTTCTTTAAATTCACTAGCATGCACACTATAAAAAATCACATTCATTTAGCTGGATCATTTTAAATAATTAACAAATGAGGGGATTTAAATTAACTTTTATGCCTCTGAACTTACCACAGGTTACTACTTATGTTGGAATCAATGTTTATTCTACCATCAAAATGAACTGTACTTGTCATTCAAATCGTAGCGGAGGAGTATTTAACCTGTGGTTTGTATATGGTCATTTTTACTTTTTTGAACTTAAATAATAAAATTGTAATTTTTCATCTTTCTACATTCTAGATATCCTCAACCTAGAATGAACAAAAACCATTGCCTCCAGTTTCCCATCTATTATTTATCTATATAAAAGATAATATAATAGATGGGACACATGTTCGTATACGAGCCAATAATGTATCAGTAACGAGTTAAGCAATATTGACTTTTCACTTCACTTATTTTTCCAACTTATTTAACCTATGCAAGCAAGAAACTTTTACTACTTAAATGATGCTGTAAAACTCATTACTGAAAAAACAAACCAAACTTATTCAACAGACGATCTTATTGCCCTAGGGATCAATGGCAAATTATCATTATCAATCAGTGCTTCAAATTGGCATGTTGAATACCTAGATAAAAAAATTAATTTTCAATTTAATGATTATTGTGGAATTGATTCAGCTACTCTTAAGGCTGCAATAAAGTCATTTCATAATGGGTCCTCCATATTCTTTGCTCCAGCGATTCCAGTAAGAACAATAGATCTACAAAAACACTCAATTTATAACAATTTTGAATTTACTGTTTTATTTCCAGCTTCAGATGAGTCATGTCCTTTTTCAATCACTGATCTGGTGATTAAAGATGTATTTTTAAATGACTTTATTGACGAATATATACCTATCACCGATAAACTAATTGCAGCTGAATGTTCAGATACAGATATGTCAGCCCCCACTACAAAACACACCAACATTTTTAAAAAAAATATGACAGGAACCTGGGATATCAAATTTGATAATTTAGAGTCTATAACGATGCCTGAATATATGGGGTTTAATTATATTAAGCAACTACTCATGAACCAAAAGAAAGAAATTAGCGCTATCACCTTAAATTCAATTTATTCAGCTGCCAAGGCTTCAGAAAGCCCTCCTACTTACAGTGAAATAATTAGTGAAGGTTTAGGTAGCTCTAAAACCATCCAAAATTATGAATTAAGCATTGATAACAAAGCTGTTGATCAATACAAAAAAGAAGTAATTAAGTTACTAGGCGATATTGAAGAAGCACAAGAATATAATGATATTGAAACAGAAAGTTCATTAAGACAGAAATTAGATTTCATCCAAACTGAAATCTATAAAAATACATCTAACACAGGTAAACCAAAAAATATTAATGCTGCAGAAAAGAAAATAAAAGATGCTGTGTCTCGTAGTATTAGAAATGCTATTTCTAAATTACATGCCAAATATCCTATATTAGCTGATCATCTAACTGCTCATATATCCACTGGAAAAGAATGTACATACACACCTAAAACAGATATTTTGTGGAAATTTGATTAATTCATCCCTAATTAACTATTTTATTTTTTAAAAAAAACCACAATCATAAAAACATAACCCACTGTTTTATATGTAACATTGACTGTCGAAAATCATTTTCGACAGAGTTATCGCCTATTTATTTTTTGCGAATTTCAAATTCGACAAAATAGAAAATCATTTTCGATCTCTAGTTTTTAATCACCAATATTTTTTTGGTGTAATTTCTAATTTAAAACTGGAGGTCATTCAATGACTGATATTAATGAAAATAATGCTGCTATCCAAAGCATCGATGCTGATTGCTCAGCAGCCCCACAAGCTAACAATCTTTTTGACCCAGCTCGACTTCGATTAACTCAAGATTTTTCTGCCTCATGCAGCGTTAAAAAAAGACTTACAGTTATTCAAGTAAGAAAACCAGGTAAACAAGAATTTATTCGTGCGCACCCTAACCCTGATTTCTGTATTGAAACTGCCGTATTAGAATTTAAAGAAGAAAATGAAACATATTTGGTTGACCCTTCATTATGGGGGGACTTACCTGGTGAACTTATTCCGAAAATTCTATATTTAACTATAAATCGTCAAGGAGTAATTCGATTATGGCCGATCCGTTTGCCTGACGAAGAAGGTAAGTTAGACGATTGGAATCTATCCGCTCTTGAAAGTGCTGCTATAGCAAAGAATTCATGGGTGCGGGTTTCATCTAACAGAAGCGCTGGTATGTATGAAACATTCGAGGCATTGGGCAATCATGATGAGCCTGAATGGCCAGATCTTTCATTTTCTGAAATTCTAAAAATCGCTTTTAAAAATCATTTTATTGATGACTTGAACCACCCAGCTTTATTAAAGTTGCGGGGGGAGTCGTGATCAAAAATTTTAACCATATCATTGTTTTGCATTCCAAATTTGCAGCAGTCAAGGGTGAACGTCCAAAGGTCATTTGCATTGTAGCTAGAGATGTGAAAACGGGTGAAAGATGGCACTTATTTCAAGAAGAACTTTACTCATTAAAGTCTCCTCCTTTTCCCTCTGGAAAAGACTCAATTATTGTTGCTTATTATTCATCTACTGACATTAATTGCTATTTATCATTAGACTGGAAATTACCAGATAATGTTTTAGACCTGTTTACTGAGTTTAGAAACTTAACAAATGGTCTGTTATCTCCAAGTGCAGGGCTTTTTCGTGCATTAATGTATTTTGGGGTGCCTGGCGTTAATATTATTAAAAAAACTCGAGTTCGTAAGTTAGCCATGCGAGGGATGGATTACTCATCTGCTGAAAAACAAGAATTATTAAATTATTGCGAAAATAATGTTTTGGCAATAGAGAAGCTATTATCACAAATGCTGCCTTTAATTAATTTTCCTTTAGCATTATTACGCGGGCGCTATATGAAATCTGTCTCCTGCATTGAGTTTCATGGCATCCCAATAGATTCAGAATCATTAGCTCTATTAAGACTATATTGGGAAGATATTCAATCGAATCTAATTAAAAAAATTGATACCGATTTTAGTGTGTATCAAGGTAAAACGTTTAAACCTAAATTATTTGAGAACTACTTAAATAAACACAACATAAACTGGCCTAAGTTACCATCCAAAACTATTGACTTAACTGATACAACTTTTAAAAACATGTGCTGTTCACACCCTCAATTAACCCCTCTACGTGAATTAAGAGTTGCCTTATCTAGTATGCGTTTATCTGACTTGGCGGTTGGGTCAGATGGTAGAAACAGATGCCAAATATCAGCATTTAGATCAAAAACAGGAAGAAACCAACCTAGCAATAGCAAGTTTATCTTCGGGCCATCAGTTTGGTTAAGGTCTTTAATAAAGCCATCCCCAGGAAATGGACTTGCCTATGTTGATTGGTCACAACAAGAGTTTGGTATAGCTGCTGCTTTATCTGGCGATAAATCCATGAAAGATGCTTATAAATCAGGAGACCCTTATCTTTCTTTTGCAAAACAAGCTAAAGCTATTCCAGACAATGCAACAAAAAGTAGTCACCCTACAGAACGAGATCAATATAAAGCCTGCAGTCTGGCTGTTCAATATGGCATGGGAGCAGAATCCTTAGCGATACGTATAGGGCAACCAGTCATTGTTGCAAGAGAATTGTTAAACTTGCATCGTGAGACGTATAAGACATTCTGGGAATGGTCGGAATCAAATTTAAATTATGCTTTACTGAATGGCAAATTATGGACAGTTTTTGGCTGGAAAATTCATGTAGATAAAAACCCTAACCCTAACTCATTAACTAATTTTCCAATGCAAGCTAATGCTGCTGAAATGTTAAGACTAGCCTGCTGTTTGATGACAGATCAAAATATCAATATTTGCGCCCCAATACATGATGCTGTCTTAATTGAGGCTCCTTTAGAAAAGTTAGACCAGGCTATTGAAATAACAAAACAATGTATGCAGGAAGCGAGCACTATTGTATTAAATGGTTTTGAATTGAATAGTGATGTGGATATCATTCGCTACCCGGCTCGTTATATGGATAAAAGAGGTGAAAAAATGTGGAATACTGTTTGGAAATCTATTAACGAGTTAGCAGAGACTTCTTATAAGGAGCAGGGCGATGAATAATAAATTTACTGAACGTCTTTCAATAAACAATAGATCATTTATCCCGAAAAAAACAGAAAAAGTGGTAACTAACAAAGCTCCAAAACATGGCAAAGGCGAGCTTTTTCTATGTGGCCCTATTCCTTGGGACTGGCTATCAATAGCGGCTCAAAATTGTGGAAAAGGTTCAGCTCTTCAAGTTGCCTTGGCTATATGGTTTTTATCTGGCTTAAACAATAGATCAGCAACAGTGAAACTAACGAGTAAAACTCTAAAATCATTAGGAGTTCAGAGAAACTCTGGGTACAGGGGATTACAAGTACTAGAGCAATCGGGGTTAATCAGCATTGTAAGAAAACAAGGGGCAAGCCCACTTGTGACTTTATTAGATACACGAAAAAATAATACCCCATCTGGAGAAAAGAACTAGAAGCTTTTGTCTTTAACTTTGTACTATTTTTACTGACTCAGCATTAGAAAGTTTTTCTAATTTTTCGGCTCTGTAAATAATTTCACGAGCCCCATTGACTCTATGCTTTCTAGGAAAGGCCCTTTACCTTACAAACAGTCTATGATCTATGGGGGTGAGCTATGAATATTTCCAAGCGACACGCCTTAAACTAAATGCTTTATATTTCTCCTAACTTGATAACAGACAAACTCTTGTCTACCTCAAAAATTAGGTTAAAAAACGATTGACTACAAAGTTAAGTGATTTTTGTATAGCCTCACTTATTTTGATATCAAAAAAGGTATCAAAATGGGTAACAAATTTGGTATCAAAAATAGAAACACTTTTTTATTCTCTTTTTTTTAAAAATACAAAAAATATTACATTTAATACAGATCTGAATCATGTATGAAGATCACTTTTAATTTTCTCAATAATTGCTTTTCTTTCTATCTTATGTAATTCGTAAAACTGTATAAGCATAGTCGCAATATCATCATTATCTTCATAGAGATAAGACGTAGGTACTTTCAAGACTATTGCAAAGCGTTTAGCCATTTCAAAACTTGGGGAATGCTTTCCTTGCTCATAATGATTAACCCTGGAGCTCGCTGAAAACTCATCAACACCAGCTTGGATTCCTAACTCTTTTTGTGAGATTCCAATTTTCTTTCTTGCTTCTTTTAATCGCTTAGGAAGAGGCGATTGACCCTCGTTATTTTTGCTCACTTTTAAATTCACAGTAAAAAAGAAAGCTCAAGAATGTTATTTTTTATAGTAAAATTATACTTAGGATTCCTAAGTTTTTGGGTAAAGGTAATATTTCACAGCTAAATCAGAGCCTTACCTCTATAAAAAACTATTAATAAAACTAAATTTCAACTTATTTATTGTGGAACACTCATGAACAAGACACTTGAAGCAGCTCTTATTAAAAAATACCCAACACTATATCCCTCGTTTATCGCAAGAAAATCTAATAGAACAACCAAAAACTGTGCATTTGAGTGTAAGGATGGCTGGTTTTCACTCATTGATACACTCTCGGAATTGATAGTACTGTATTCCCCGAATGTTCATGTTCAAGCAATTAAACAAAACAATGGAAGACTTGATTTCCAATTAATGGATTATGAATTGAAAGAAAATGATTTTCTAACCGGCCTGATAACAATGGCTAAAAGCTTATCTGAAATTATTTGTGAAGTGTGTGGTGACAAGGGAACTTTATTCTATGGGGATATTAAAACAGTACGTTGCAAATGGCACCACGCACCTGGGGCTCATTTTTTGAATATTGATTTTCCAATAAGCCTGCCTCTACAAACAAATCATTTTGGGGTTATGTGGCATGAAATGATTGTCTATTTAGATGACCAATTTCAGATGTATCACGATTATGAAGAATCATCAGATATTAAATTCACTAAAATTGCAAAAGAAAAAGAAGGCTTATGTATTGAATATGAGGGAGGCGATAAAACTACTGAAGGAATGCTGGCACTTATTTTAGCTTACGCAAAAGTAGTGGATGAAGAGACTGGGGCTATAAATATTACGCTTTGAACATCCGCCCTTGGCACCTTTTGCGGACAAATTACTCAGTTTTGAAAAATAATTGTAAATTTATTTTTTTATTTTAAATGTAAGGTTTAGGGGTTAATCAAACACGTTTATTTTGTTTGATTAACCTAGGTATATATGTATTTTTGGTTCTAAGAGAACTTTGTTTGAAAATAATGAGCGCTCTGCATATTTTTAATAATTTTTTAAAAAATAGTTCATCCAATTTCTTATCAAGATGAGGTTTTAATGTTGAAATAGTTTTAACAACTTTTCAACTATTTTCTTATTCGACATGTAAGGCATAAACCATGAATCTAATTTTTAAAGAATTAAATGCTTAATTATATAACCATTAATAAATTCTGCGATGCAACAGGTTATACAGCCAAAGCGGTACGTGAAAAAATCAGACTTAATATCTGGAAAGAAAACAAAGTTTGGGTTAAAGCACCAGACAACAGACAACTTATCATCATTAATGGATATGAATCATGGGTAGAAACGGCACTGGTGTTAAAGCAGCATCACAAACAAGTATCGAAATCACGTTTATCTACAGGGGCAAACGATGCAGAGAACGGATTAAACTCAAGCCCACCGCCTCTAATTTAATAAAAGCAGAAAGACATCGACATGCAATTTTACATGCCATTGAAAATGATTTATTTGATTATGAAACTACTTTCCCGGATAGTAAAAATATAATTAAATTTAATAGTAGTGGCGATCTAACTGTTAAGAAACATCTCAATTCCTGGCTTGTAGAAAAAAAGCCAACAATTAGTAGCAGTACATTTACTGGCTACAAAAAAACCATTAATATTTTAAGCAATGAATTCGGCGAAACACTTTTGTATGAACTCTCTCGCAAAGATGTTCTAACATGGGTCAAAACCCTTAATTGCTCAAATAAACGTTTATCTAATTTACTTAGCCCACTGCGATGTGCATTAGCTGATGCTAAATTAGATGGCATTATTAAAGATAATCCTCTAGAAAATTGGTCTTATAAACGTAAAGAACGACCTAATAAATCGCCTATTGATCCTTTTAACGCCGAAGAACAAAAAATGATTTTGACTGAATTAAATGGTCAAGCAAAAAACCTGATCCAATTTGCTTTTTGGACAGGGCTAAGAACATCTGAATTGATTGCTCTTGAATGGGATGATATAAACTTGAATCGTAAATCTGTCTCTATCATTAAAGCTTTAACCCAATCAGCAACAGAAGCTGAAGCACCTAAAACAAAACCGGGTAAAAGAGAAGTAAAATTATTAAGGCCTGCAATCAATGCTTTAGAAAATCAAAGAAAATATATTTCAAAAAAATATCAGAATATTTTCTTAGATCCTAAAACGAATATTCCTTGGACAGGAGATCAGTCAATACGAAAAACATTATGGACTCCTGCTCTAAAAAGAGCTAATGTTAGGTACCGTAAACCTTACCAAACTCGACATACATATGCCTCAATGATGCTCTCAGCTGAAGAGCCACTAGCTTGGGTATCTAATCAGCTTGGTCATGCAAGTGTTTATTTTACTGCACAGACTTATGCTACATGGATACCAGACAGCCAACCAGATATTGGTAATAAAGCAGTCAAAAAATTTGCGTATAATGATTAATAAATAGAGCTGGTGCTAACAAGAATATTCCTTTCGTATCAACTTGCTCTGAAGCAACGTAGCCTCCCATACTTGATCCCACAAGCAAGAAATCTTCCTCAACTCCATCTAATAAATTAATTAGACGCTCTACTCTAAGGTCAGGATCAAACATATCTGAATAAACGATACTATCAACGCTGAAGTAATACTCTTTAGCAATATTTGCGAGCCTTTTGATTTTACTACCCCAAAGACCACTTTCTTTTCCATGTAAAAAATATACTTTCATATAACACCGCACTTACTTTATTTACACATAACCATGAAAAACAGGTTTATCCAATACTATAATGTACGCCCAGCAGGTCTTGAACTAATGATAATATCCTTCTCAATGTAGCATTAAAGTAATTTTTAATGACTAATTAAATAACACCAAAAACCCGCTCAAAGTCGTTTAACTATTGATTAAGACAAACTAAAAAGTTGTGAGGCGGTATTTTCTCTGTCGGATTACTTATTATCCATTCTGATCGTAAAAATAGATAATTAGGAAAATATCAAACCGTTTTTAGTCAATGAAACCAATAACAGTTTTAAGGAAAAAAAAGAAAAATTGTTGTCTTTAATGTTGTCATTTATAGGTAAATACTGGCATTTATTGGACATACAAAGACAACATAGAAATATTGAAAGCCGTGCAAAGCACGGCTTTCAAGGTGTTGTTTGGTGGAGGCGGGGGGAATTGAACCCCCGTCCGCAAGCACTCCGCCACAAGGTCTACATGCTTATCTCGCTCTTTTAGTTTAGCTAATAATTACCCGACGAGCCAAGAAAGTTATCAGCGATTTCGATTAATTTAACGGGTTGGACTCCGAACAAAGTCCTAGCGCGATCTTATGTGAGATGACTTCTGAATGCCCCGAAGGACTCTACACGCATAAGCACATATAGTCAGAAGAATGGTGCTGTTATTAAGCAGCTAGAGCCATTGAGTAGTTTTCGTCATTTGCGAATACTTATATTTCAGTAGGTTTTACGTAGTGTACTGTCTACGGCATGCACTCAAGGTTTTGCTACCCACGTCGAAGCCAAGTCGCCCCCAAGAACTCGTTTATTATACAAGTTAAATACTAGACTGTCATTTCTATTAAAAGTTTCCTAAATTTTATCTATATATACTTGTATTAGTACCCTTCTTTGACTACCCTAAACATCAAGCACAAGATTAAATTTGATACTTTAAATTTTATACATGAAAAAAAAAATATCACCAATAAACAAAGAAATAGTCATGCGAGACGATGACTTTATTGTTTCCAAAACTGATGCCAAGGGACGATTGACCTACTGCAACCGAATATTTATTGAATTTTCTGGTTATTCTGAACCCGAATTATTAGGCCAGCAACATAATATTGTTCGTCATCCTGATATGCCTCGCTCTGTATTTAATTTACTTTGGCAAACTATTAAATCAGGTAATGAATTTTTTGGTTATGTAAAAAACATATCAGCGGATGGTTCTTTTTATTGGGTATTTGCTAATGTTACTCCAAGCTATAAAGCAGGTGCAGCTGCAACTACTAGTGACATTAGCGGTTTTTTCTCCGTAAGACGTAAACCGGAATCAGCAAAATTAAAAATCATTACATCAATTTATCAAGATATGTTGGCCGCCGAAAAACAGGCGGGTACTCGTGATGCCATTACAGCTGGCACTAAAGTTTTAACTGACATTATTGAACCTACAGGAAAAGATTATCGTGAATTCATTCTTTCGCTTTAATAGTAACAATACAGTTTGGTTGTTGTTTTCTACCTTGGTAGCTTCGACTATTTACTCTTTGCTTCAGACAGAGTTTGATTTATTCATCTTGATACCTCTTGCTTTAGCTTCTGTATTCTTATTTTTTTATTTTCGACAAACAAAAATAGAAATTCGAATAATTGGCTCTTTATATCACTTATCTTCCCAAATTAAGAAGGGTAAGCTTGAATATCGTATTACTGATATTCCTAAACAAGCTGAATTATATGATATTGCCTGGAATTTTAATGAAGCACTGGATCAACTAGAAACATATATGCGTGAAGTGGGGACTTGTTTTCAGTCTGCACAAAATAAACAGTTTTATAGAATGACTCAGCCACGGGGAATTAATGGTCTATTTTCTGAAGGTTTGACTAAAATTGATAACTCCCTTGTAGGCATGAAAGAAAATCACTTTAACAACGTTAAAGATGAATTATTTTCTCAGTTAGGCCAAATGAAAACTGAAAATTTACTGACAAGCTTACATCGTACAGAAAATGATTTAACAACAATCACTGATCAAATGGGACAAGTTGAAACCATATCGAGCCAAGCCTCAAATATTGCGATTGAAAGTAAATCATCTTTAAGCACTGTCATTAACAAATTGACTCAAATTATTGAGAAAATTGATGTCATGAAAGGTTCATCAACTGACCTTAACGAAAGTAGTAAAGAAATTACAGATGTTACCTCTTTAATTGCAAAAATTGCAGATCAAACTAATTTATTAGCTCTTAATGCTGCCATTGAAGCTGCTAGAGCGGGCGAGCATGGACGTGGCTTTGCTGTTGTTGCTGACGAAGTAAGAACGTTGGCTGAAAACACTAAAAATGCAACTGAAAAAATCAATAAAACAATTACTAAATTTTCCAAAGCTACTAAAATTATTGTTGAAGATACCGATAGCATGGCCAATATGACCGATGAGTCTAAAGTAGCTATCAGCGAATTCGAGAATAGTATTGCTGAAGTGAGTAATATATCAATGGAAACCTATAATAAGGTTACCTTTACTCAAATGGTTGCTGAAATTGCCTTAGCTAAAGTTCATCAAATGATCTATGTACAGCAAGGCTATCGTATGGTTGAAACAGGAAGTAACTCAGAAGCTGCTGATGCAATAAGAATATCCCATTCAGAATGTAATGTTGGTCAATGGTTAACACATGGTAAAGGTGCTGAACAATACAGCCATCTTCCTAGTTATACCAAAATACACTTACCTCATGAGGTTGTACATAAATGTATGTTAATGGCTCTCACTCATATTGATGAAGCTTGGCAATCATCTCCTGATATACAAAAACAAATTGTAGATAATTTTAAAGGCGTAGAAGATAATAATAATGAAATAACACACCTTTTAGATAGTCTTATGTCAGAAAAACAAAAATTTGAAGGCGGGACCACTGATGATCATGGAGATATAGACTTGTTTTAATTAAGTGTTAACCAAACTAATATTACTGTAGCGCATCGATTAAAGGATGCGCTTTATTTATCTACACTAGCTTATTTTTTTCTAATATAGAAAATTTGTTTGTCATCTTCATTTAAAAATTCAATAATTTCATGCCCGACTTGTTCAGTGTATACACCAATATCTAAATGAGCAGCTGGATCTGTTGCAATAATCTTAATTACATCACCAGATTCCCTCTCCATTAGCCCTTTTTTTAAGCGTAATAACGGTAAGGGACAATTCAAACCACTTGCATCTACTTCTAAATCAAATTCGATCATATTTTTTTTACGTTTACGCAACCATCTTTTCTTAAGAGTGGCTTATAATAGCATCCTCAAAAGCATTCGAGAATCAAAGATAAGCAATGGATTATTTCCCCCTTTTTTTAAAACTAACTGATCGCCCTTGTTTAGTGATTGGTGCAGGTAGTATTGCAGCCCGTAAAATTGACTTACTTTCTAGAGCAGGTGCAGCAATTACTGTTATTGCTAAAGAAATTAGCCCTACCGTTGCAGATATGCAAAATAGCCACCATTTATCCATACAACAAAAGGCATTTGAACCATCAGATATAAAAAACTTTCATTTGATTGTATCTGCTACTAATGACATAACCACTAACCAATTAGTGGCTAAATCAGCAAGCGATCTTAATATTTTGGTTAATGTTGTTGATAATCCTGATCTTTGCAGTTTTATTTTTCCTGCCATTATTGATCGCTCCCCGATAATAGCAGCAGTATCTTCTGGTGGTGCAGCTCCTGTTTTAGCAAGGTTGCTAAGAGCAAAAATAGAAAGCCTTATTCCACCCGCCTTTGGTGAACTTGCTTATTTAGCTCAAAATTTTAGAAGTCAGGTTAAAAGTAAAATTAAACAACCTTCACAGCGACGTATTTTTTGGGAAAATGTTTTACAAGGTAAAATTGCCGAATTGGTGTTCTCTGGAAAAAAACAAGAAGCAGAAAACCAGCTTAAGGAACTTATTGCTAGCTCTGAAAATAAAGCAGCAGTAGGTGAAGTTTATCTTGTAGGTGCAGGCCCAGGAAACCCTGATTTACTCACATTTAGAGCATTAAGACTTATGCAACAAGCCGATGTTGTAGTTTATGACCGCCTAGTATCGGCTGAAATTCTTGATCTAACGCGTCGAGATTCTGAGAAAATTTATGTGGGTAAACAGCGTGCTAATCATAGCTTGCCGCAAGAATCCATAAACGACTTATTACTTTCTTTAGCTAAAAAAGGTAAACGAGTTGTCCGCCTAAAAGGAGGCGACCCTTTTATTTTTGGTCGCGGGGGTGAAGAAATTGAAGCGTTATTAGAAGAAAATATCGATTTTCAAGTTGTGCCAGGTATTACAGCCGCTTCCGGTTGCTCAACTTATGCGGGTATTCCTTTAACCCATAGAGACCACGCCCAGTCCTGTACTTTTGTCACAGGCCACCTTAAAGATGGTTCTACTAACTTAAATTGGCCGCAATTAGCTGCGCCTAATCAAACAATTGTATTTTATATGGGGCTCTCTGGCCTTGAAACTATATGTCAGTCCTTAATAAGCCATGGTTGCTCAATAGACCACCCTATAGCCATTGTTCAACAAGGCACAACGGCTAATCAACGTGTAATTACGGGAACCCTTGAAACTTTGCCGCAAACAGTCATTGATGAAAAGATAAAGGCGCCTACTCTTATTATTGTTGGCACAGTTGTCTCTTTACATGAAAAGTTAAACTGGTTTAATGTAAATTCTTAATCTATTCTTAATTATTATGCATAGACTAAAAATATTATCCATTATTACTCTCAGTTGTTTTTTATCTGCGTGCGATCAAACACCCAAACCAGAAAAAACACTTTCCTTAGCTAGCAACTTATTTTCAGCAAATATCTCTGAAAATTATGCGTTACTCGGCACAATGGAAGGTTTTGGTGAACTATGGGAAATAAAAGGCAAACCTTCTCTTATTCATCAATGGAAGCATACTGATGAAAACAACGGTATTATTGCCGTTGATATTTCTCCAACAGAAGAATTTGCTATAACTGCTGAAAAAAACTCTATAGCTTGGTGGCGAATATCTGATGGCACCTTATTAGCTGTTTGGGCGTTAGATGATATTTTTAACATCACCATCTCACCCGACGGCCAATTTGCCTTAATTGGCTTGGCTGATAAAGCAATTTATCTTGCCTTAGAGTACGGTAAAACGCTTTACGCTTTTGAACATAGCGATAAAGTACTCACTTCTGATATTTCTGCTAGCGGCCAATATGCAATAACGGGATCAGAGGATCATTCGGCTAAACTTTGGGATTTATCTACAGGAGAACTAAAATATACTTGGGAACACCATAACAAGTTATCGACAGTTTCTTTAAGTAAAGATGATAAGTATGCCTTAACTAATGCCGCATTAAGCTATACGCGCTTATGGAAGCTTTCTAATGGTAAGCTTCATAAAGAAATTGGCCCTAAACTTATCACGTTATCAGCTGCTGAATTTTCAAAAAACAACAAATACCTACTTACGGGTCATACAACACAGCGTATTGATCTTTGGAATGTAAAAACAGGTAAACTATTAAAATTCTGGCGCCCTAAAAAAGATGCTAACTGGCGACCAACAGCTGCAACTATCTTATCCTTAAATTTTACTCTTAATAACAAGAAGTTTTATAGCATAGCAACTAACGGCTTTTTACAAAAATGGAGAAAATAATAAAAGTTCAGTCAATGTTCAGTATTAATATAGATAATAAAACTGTATTTGATAACAATATAAACAAATTAAGATTGAACTATTGTTAAAAATAAACTAACATTTATGAAATTATTATTCTAACCAACTGACCTAATCCTTAAACCATGAAAGTCAGTTGTTTTTTATCACAACGAGAGAACTAAAATGAAAAAATCTTTAAGTGCGTTAGCTGGTATTGCTTTAATTGCTTTAAGTGGACAAGCACTAGCTGCAGATGAAATGAAAGTTGGTAAGAAAATCTATGACCGTGCTTTTGGTCGTGGTTGTGGTGCATGTCATGACATCTCTTCTAACCCACAATTACCAGCTTTAATCAAAGCAGGCGATTTAGATTTAGCTAGCTTTTCTGATACTTTGAAAAATGGTAAAAACGGAATGCCTAAAGCAATGGCTGCCATTATGGCTATTGGTCCTGTTAAAAAATCAGGATTCTCAGAAGACGAAGCAATTGCTGCAGTATACAAATTCTTAAGCAAATAATTGTTTAAGAATTTAGGGTAGAAAATAATATTTTTTACCTTATATTGCTAAAAAAGCCACATTCCTTAGGAATGTGGCTTTTTTTATGTCTGGAGTAAATGATAATCTCACTATCATTAATAACAGCCTTTTGGGGCGCAGGTTTTAACCTGCATTCTGCATTCTGCATTCTGCATAGCATAAGAGCAGGCTAAAGCCTGCGCCCCAAATAAAGCGAAGCTTAAAGAGACTGTGGAAGTATTGGGGTTAGCTCCCCTCTTTGGAAAAGAGGGGCTGGGGGAGATTTTATTACAAAAACATTTTATTGCAATATCAATGAGTTATTGTTTTGTAAAATCCCCCTCAATCCCCCTTTTCCAAAGGGGGAGACCAAAAGCAGAATACTTTCACAGTCACTAAAGCATCACCTCCTAAGTCAACAACATTAGACCCGCCCTTTTTCCAAAAGAAGAGGCGTATTAAGGCTTACCCCTCATCCTTAAAACCAACAGACACAAAAAAACCACTATCAAGTGGTTTTTTAATATCTACATTAAAGATCAGACTTTAAAAGACAAATAAGCTATTTCTGATGCCCTAGATTAACTATATTTTTAGAACTGTGATCAGCCAAATGAAAGTGTTTTCTTACCCAGAAACCCGCTATAGCAGCTATCATTAAGCCACATGAAGTTACCGTAAGATATATTAATCGCTTTAACTGGGAAACTTCTTGTAACAATGCTTGATTCTGCTGACTACTTTCTACTTTTGGTTTTTCTGGAACAGAATAAGCTTGTAATACCTTTACGTCATTCTTTAAGTCCTGAATAGTGCCTAAAGAAGCTGTCATACTTCCTTTACGAACACTGACTTCTAAAGACCTTAATTTGCTTTCAATTGAACCACTAATCAGCCCAACTAACTGCCCTTTTAAAGTATTAATTTCCGCTGATAACACAGGGTTTTCTACAGAATAAACTTTAGTAACAGGCGTGTTTTTGGCTTGAAGGCTGTTCAACATATCTTCTTCAGGTACTAATAAAAACCCCAATATAAAAACCACAACCATTAACATTGAAGCAATTAATAATAGAGTTCTATTGGCTTTAACCAAGCCCTGGTGAGGAATATTTTGCAGAATCACAACGCCCTGCTGATCTTCAGCATTGTTAAGTTCTGGTTTTATCTTACGCATAATATTACACTCATTATCTTTTTTATTATTCCTGAGCTAAGGTTGCATTAAAGACATAACTTGCGATTATACAAGTTTAAAAAAAATATAACCACGTAGAATTTTAAAAGATGACAATTATCATCTTTCCTTAAGCAAAAAAATGCTTGGTAATACTAACATTACCAAGCACCATTATTTTTTACTTTTTCTTTGCAGCAATACGCATTCTCAATGCATTCAGTTTAATAAACCCTTCTGCATCTTTTTGGTTATAAGCACCTCCATCATCTTCAAACGTAGCGATACTTTCATCAAACAAACTATCTGTTTTAGATTCTCTACCTACGATAGCTATACTACCTTTATATAACTTAACTCTGACAGTTCCATTTACAGTTACCTGTGAATGATCAATCATTGTTTGTAGCATTTCACGCTCTGGACTCCACCAGTAACCGTTATAGATTAATTTAGCGTAGCGAGGCATTAATTCATCTTTTAAATGAGTCACTTCTCTATCCAATGTAAGAGATTCCATTGCTCTATGCGCTTTTAGCATGATGGTTCCAGCAGGTGTTTCGTAACAGCCTCTAGATTTCATTCCCACATATCTATTTTCAACAATATCAGAACGACCAACACCATTGGCACCACCAATTGTATTTAGCTTTTCCATTACTTCGTTAGGAGTATGAGGTACGCCATCAATCGCAACAATATCGCCTTTTAAGTAACTTAATTCTAGGTATGTTGCTACATCGGGTGCATTTTCTGGTGATACAGTCCATTTCCACATGGTTTCTTCTGGCTCATTCCAAGGGTCTTCCAGAATATCGCCTTCGTAAGAAATATGTAGTGAATTGGCATCCATTGAATAAGGTGATTTTTTACCTTTTTTATTTTCAACAGCAATGCCATGCTTGTCAGCATAATCTAGTAATGATTGACGTGAGTTAAGATCCCACTCTCTCCAAGGTGCAATAATTTGGATATCTGGGCGTAATGCATAAGCACCTAATTCAAAACGAACCTGATCATTACCCTTACCTGTTGCGCCATGAGAAATAGCTTGCGCACCTGTTTCATTAGCAATTTCAATTAAACGTTTTGCGATTAAAGGTCTTGCGATTGAAGTACCTAATAAATACTCACCTTCATAAATTGCATTTGCGCGAAACATAGGAAAAACAAAATCCCTAGCAAATTCTTCACGCATATCATCAATATAAATCTCTTTAATACCAATGGCTTCAGCTTTAGCTCTTGCTGGTTCTACTTCTTCACCCTGCCCTACATCAGCAGTAAAAGTGACAACTTCACAAGAGTAAACATCTTCTAACCATTTTAAGATAACAGAGGTATCTAATCCGCCTGAATAGGCCAATACAACTTTATTAATTTCCGACATAACGCCCTAAGTACTAATAGAATAAAAATTCTTTCAATTATACCGAAAATTGCCTTTCTATTTTGATAACTTTTGCAGTTCCCTTACAAACCGCTACAGTGAAATAAGAGTTTCACTGCATTATGCAACAAAATCAATAATAACCCGTCTATTTTGCGCACGCCCCTTAGGAAATCGATTGCTTTTAGCTGGTCTAGATTCACCATAGGCTTTGATCTTCACCTTATTTTCTTCAATACCCTGACTAACTAAATATCGTTTAACTTCATTCCCTCTGTTTTTTGAAACAGTTAAATTTTTTGCCCTTCTACCTTTACTATCCGTATGGCTTTTAATCACTAAGCTAGCACTTGGCATAAACTCCTTCGCATACTGAGCGACAAGGTTTAAACGTTTCTTTTCAGTTTGCGTTAATTTAATATTACCTTTTCGATAATAAATAGCTGTTAGTGCATCTGGGCCAAACACACTAAGTTGTATTGTTTTGTTATTTCCAGCTGCCCGATAGAATCCATTTTTTATACTGACTTTACTTTTTGGAACCCCGAGACTTTTTAATTTACTGGCAATAGTTTTTGATCTATTTGAAAACCATTTTTTATCACGACTCCCGGTTATTGCTGTATCACTTACAATAACAATTTTTGTACCTTTTACTTCCTTAATATATCTAGCTGTATCTTTTAATTGCGTTATTGCTGCAATATTTAATAACTGACTTCGCGGTTTAAAAAACAAACTTTTTTCTAGCAGGTCTTTTAAACCAAAAGGTAAGAAGTCTTTCCTGCAATCAGCAAATTTCTGATAGTTTTTAGAGAAATTAATAGCAGAAATAGCAACTTGTGTTTCTGGTAATTGACCCAAAACAGTTGCTCTTACATAACTAAATGTTGGCGATAAGCCATTGGATAAAGCATCTAACATTACTTCTGCCACATCACCATACACACTCAGCCTTGGTGTATTTTTAATATCGACCATTTCATCCAGAAAAACCAAATAATCCTTTGCATTTATTGATTCATGTAACCAAGGCGGATTATCAATAGATAAACTAGCTTTTATAATTTCAGGCTTAAAACGGTCTTCTCTAATAGAAAAGCGTAGCAAGTTTCCTGATTGATGCATAAAACCAACTGCTCCATACAGAGGGATATTTTGATTTAACTGACAATATGACGCACCTTCCCTAACTTTCCAGTCAGCCGTCTGTAACGGTGCCGTATAATTTTCTGCTACTGATATTGAACTGAAAAATAAAACAGCTATCAATAAGATCTTTAAGCTTGTCATGTTTTTAACCTACTATGCCTCATACTATTGATAGCGGCCAGAACCAGTTTTTTTTTACCTTTTTCTACAAAAATTTAATAACTTCATCAATAAACTCAGCTGGCTTATCAATATGTAACCAATGACTCGCTTGTTTTATCGTTGATATTTCTGCATTGGGAAAGCTTTGCTTAATAGCTTCTTTGTTAGTATAAGTCGAGTTTCCACCCATTATAAATAATACTGGGGCTTTATAAGGCTCAATCATTTCAACGGATGGAAAAGCAATAATATTATCAGCAGTACGATAAAAAATATCCAAATCTACTCGCCAACTATATTTACTGTCCTTTAACTGCAAGTTTTGCAATAAAAACTGTCGATATGATAGTTCTGGGATAAATGCTGATAAAAAATCATCAGCTTGTTTTCGATTAGAAATTTCATCTAAAGGCAACTGTTTTAAGGCATTTATAGTTTGATCAAAACTATGCTGGTAGCTAACAGGGGAAATATCAGCAACAATTAATTGTTCTATTCTTTCAGGGTAATTTAAGGCAAACCACATAGCGGCTTTGCCTCCCATGCTGTGGCCTAAAATATTAGCCGTCAGCAATTGTTGCTCATCCATAAAGCTTTTTAAATCCTCTGCCATTACTGGATAATCCATTTCCTCTGCATGTGGTGATGCGCCATGGTTTCGCATATCAACAACATACACACAGTAATATTCTGCTAGTTTCTTTGCCATTTGCCGCCAATTACGCGATGAGGCAAAAAAACCATGCAACAATATTAATGGGGACTTGGTATTGTCCCCAAAACTTTCAAAAGCTAATTTAACAGGCTTCATACAAAGCTAAACCCTGCACCAATCAGTCCACCAAAAACACCACCCCATACAACTAACCAGCCTAAATGCTTACGAATAATTTCTTGTACCATTTCTTTAACTAATTGAGGTGTTAATTCACTAAGGCGTTTATCAATAACAATTTCAACTTTGCTGATAATATCTTCACCAATTTTATGCGCATCTAAACTTTGTTCAAGTGCTGCATTAAATTTATCTGACTCAACCATTTCTACCAAAGTCAGTTTCATTTTTTCAGTAAACGGTTCTTTTAAAGGAATTAAAGCTTCTTCTCCGCCCATCATTTGCAACATTCCACCAAACGAAGACTCCATAATGGATGAAACCAAACCTTCAAATACTTTATCGTAGTCAACCGCTTCCATTAATGGCTCTATATTAAGTACCTTTCCTGCTTGTTTTTCTTCAGTATGAATAAATTGTTCTATATTTTCTAATGTAAAAAACTGATTCATCATCAAATCTTTAATAGATAGCTTAAACTCTTCAAATCTATTCGGAATCACACCAGAACCATATAATAAAGGCACTTTCTCAAATAGCATGTGTATTGCAATCCAGTTTGTAACCGCGCCAGATAAAGCAAAAAAACCAATAGATTTCACTAATTCTGATTGCACGGGACAAAGGTACCCTGTCGCGATAATTGCAATCGCAATAAAATTAGTAAAAAAGCTTTTATTAAATATTTTTTTCATTTTACGAATAGTTTTATATATTTAGGTGTTGTGTATAACAAATTACTCAACATAATTTTTCAAAATAGGAGTATATCAAAGCTTTTGATATGAGAAATAGAATGTGCTAAAAAATTCAGGCTAAAAAAATGTTTTCAAAAATTAATATCATGTAAAACTTTAACAAAAAGCTCATATATCTGGGATCTTGTATACATTTTTTATATTTTTGGTTTAACAAGATAAGAAATATAAAAAAATATAAGTATAATTAATAGGTTGACTTAAAAACCACAGAACTCGGCCCATTAATAATAAAAATGAGAACAATAGATGGATAACTGCCATTTTCTTCAGGATATTACTCTTTTAAGAAGTCATTTTTTTAAAACTAGTAGCTATAAGTTTGCTCTTCATACAAAGGCATTCTTATACTTATTATTAATTACCTTTTCTATTAGCAATACATTTTCACAAGAAATAGAAACAACTGAGAAATTAGAAACCGTTAATCTCCAACTCAAATGGTTCCACCAGTTTCAATTTTCTGGTTATTACGCAGCAAAAGAGCAAGGCTATTATGCAGAACAAGGCTTATCTGTAAATTTTATTGAACGTTCCCCTGACATTAATGTAGTCGACCAAGTTGTCTCTGGCATTGCTGAATATGGCATTGAAGATACAGGCATCCTTGTTTCTTATGCTAATGGAAAGCCTATTAAGGCATTGGCAACTATATTTCAACACAATCCTTTCATATTTCTTAGTAAACAATCTTCTGGCATTGTTAGCCCTTATGAAATGATTGGCAAAAGGGTTATGTTTGATATAAAAGATGGTAAAGGGGCTGAAGAAGTGCCTCTTCAAGCACTTTTAGCTGAAACAGGGGTTTCTAAAGACTCATTTATCCATATCGCCTCAAGTTTTGATAAAAGTGATCTAATTAACGACAAAACTGATGTTATATCTGGCTATATAACTAATGCTCCTTTTTACTTTGCGCAACGTAGCATCAAAGTTAATATCATTAACCCCTTAAATTACGGAATTGATTTTTATGGTGACCTTTTATTTACCAGTAAAAAGGAATTGGAAAATTTCCCAGGGCGTGCAGAAAAATTTCGTAAAGCAAGTTTAAAAGGCTGGCAATATGCCTTAGATCATCCTGAAGAAATGATCCAGTTAATCAAAACACAATATGCTTCAAAACTGAGTATTGAAGCACTTCATTATGAAGCAAAACAAATTTATAAACTAATTCTTCCAGAGCAAATCACTCTAGGTGAAATAAAACCTTCACGATTAAAACAAGTTGCAAAATTATATACAAAACTTAACATTTCCCCAGAATTAACAGACAAGCAACTCAAAGAGTTTACTAATCTTAATCCTGGGAAATTAAATTTATCAATAGAGGAAAAATCATGGCTGCAACAACACCCTAATATTACCTTTACTGGCAATCCTGACTGGCTTCCTTACGAAGCTTTTGATAAAAAAGGCAATTATATTGGTATTGTTTCAGAGTATTTAACAAAAATTGAGAACCTTTTAGGTATAAATATATCCATCATACCGAGTAAAAGCTGGAGTGGAGCTGTTGAAAAAGTAGAAAAAGGTGAAATTGATATTATTTCAGAAACTGTAGGTTCTAATTTAGAATCAACAATGAATTTTACCAAGCCATACCTTTCTAGCCCTATTGTTATTACCATGCTTAAAGATGAGCCTTATGTTGATAATATCAATCAGATATCTACAAAAAATATAGCCCTAATAAAAGACTATGGCTATGTACATAAAATCATAAAAAAATACCCTTATCTTAATATCTATTGGGTTAATACAATTAATGAAGGGCATACAGCCGTATCAACAGGCAAGGTTGATGCTTTATTTTCAACTTTAGCGCATTCAATCTATAACATATCAAAAAATAATTTAACCAATATTAGAATTGTAGGTAAAACTGAATTTACTAATAATTTAGCTTTTGGTATTCAACAAGATTTATCCCCTTTGGTTCCTTTATTTAATCGTGCAATTGATTCTATTAGTGAGACTGAAAAGCAGAACATTTCTAATGCTTGGGGAGAAGAAAAATATACAAAAAAAGTTGATTACCAGCCTATTATTAATATTTCTATTATCCTGTTGTTTTTAATTATTAGTGTCTTTTTATGGAATAGAAAACTTTCGAAAGAGATTGTTAAACGTAAAAAAATTGAAGGCAAACTAAAACTTGCATCAACGGTTTACCACAACACCAACCAAGCAATTATGGTTACCGATGAAAATAACTTAATTGTTGCTATTAATCCGTCATTTACTAAATTAACAGGGTATACCATTGATGAAGTTAATGGTAAAAATCCAAATATTTTAAGATCTGATCGGCAAGATTCAAATTTTTATCACCGAATGTGGGAAAGCATCAATTCAACAGGACATTGGCAAGGTGAAATATGGAATACCAGAAAGAATGGTGAAGAATATGCTGAAATACTAACAATCAATACTATTTACAATGATGATAATAAAGTTTTGCAGAGGGTAGGTTTATTTACAGATATTACTGAAAAGAAACTTATTGATGAAAAAATATGGAAACAAGCAAACTTTGATGAACTGACACAATTAGCAAACCGGACGATGTTTACAGATCGTTTAGCACAAGAAATTAAAATTTCTCAACGATCAGGAAAATCCATAGCACTGTTCTTTCTTGATCTTGATCATTTTAAAGAAGTTAACGATGCATTAGGCCATGATAAAGGGGATATTTTATTAATTGAAGCAGCAAAACGAATCCAAGATTGTGTAAGAAAGTCTGATACTGTTGCAAGGTTAGGTGGTGATGAATTTTCTGTAATTTTATCCCCCTTAAATAAAGACCTACACGTTGAACGTATTGCGGAAGATATAGTTAAGAGCTTAAGCCTGCCTTTTACCCTAGAAATGGAAGAGGCCTATGTCTCAGTAAGTATTGGAATAGCACTTTTTCCTAACGATACAGATCAAATGGAAAAATTAATCAAATATGCTGATCAGGCCATGTACTTAGCTAAAGCAGAAGGACGAAATCAATTCAGCTTTTTTACTGAATCCATGCAACTGGCCGCTCATTATCGTCATCAATTAATGAATGACTTACGTTCCGCATTAAAAGATGAGCAACTCCAACTTTATTACCAACCCATTGTTAATTTAGAGTCAGGTAAAATTGTAAAAGCTGAAGCGTTATTAAGATGGATTCATCCTACCCGCGGCATAGTGAGTCCTGTTGAGTTTATTCCTTTAGCTGAAGACTCTGGCTTAATCATAGAAATTGGTAACTGGGTTTTTCAGCAAGCAGTTGACCAACTTAAAACCTGGCAGCAGCAACAATATAATACGAATTTACAAATTAGCATCAATAAATCACCTATACAATTTCGCTCTACCGCAGATTTTATTGATTGGATGGAATACCTTCA